>TARA_R100000935_G_C2841561_1_pt1 | contig 16408 bp, 21 predicted proteins | sample TARA_R100000935 | Tara Oceans TARA_R100000935 (sample SAMEA2621502) | marine metagenome | biome: marine biome (ENVO:00000447); feature: surface water layer (ENVO:00002042); material: "saline water (ENVO:00002010), including plankton (ENVO:xxxxxxxx)" | depth 5 m | reverse complement strand
TGGCGAGCGCTCACGCTCGAACGGGCGTGGATTTTTTGCCCTCCTGTAGATCATTAGAAAGGCCGAATTTGAAAGGCAATGTTTTCAGTGACTTATGGGGTGGGGGTGCGTCACCAGCTATGGCGCAGGGGTGCGTCACCAGCTATGGCGCAGGGGTGCGTCTTTCGTGACCACTTTTTGGCCAAGCCTGACCACTTTCTAGCTTGAACAGGTGGCCGCAAATTGGCTATGCATGGCCAATAATCGGTCACAGATGACACAGGGCAGCGCCAAATGAAGCAACTACCGGAAAAGACCACAAGCGCAGGGAATTGGGTGCAGACTGAACGTGCCGCGCATGAAGCCTGGGCGTCACTAATTGCCAAAGCGCCCAAGGCGGCGCAGCTGATGCACGTCCTGGTCGCCAGGGTAGGGCCGCACAACGCAGTTGTGATCAGCCAAGCGACGCTGATCAAGCTGACCAAGGCATCACGGCGCACGGTGCAACGCGCTCTAGCTGTTCTGGTCGAGGATCGCTGGGTCGAGGTTCGGCAAGTTGGTCAGAACGGCACCGTCAACGCCTACATCATCAATGACCGCATCGCCTGGTCTGGCAAGCGCGATGGTATCCGCTACAGCCTGTTCAGCGCCGCCGTGGTTCTGTCCGACGAAGAACAGCCCGACCGCGATCAGCTCGATCATCAAGAGCCGCTGCGTCGCGTGCCGTCTATCGGTCGCGGTGAACAACAGCTTCCAACCGGCCCAGGTCTGGCACCGCCCTCAGAGCCGCCATTCCCCGGCATGGAGCCAGACCTGCCAGCGACACAGCGAGGTGACATAGATGACTGATAATAGCACTGGCATGACAGTGACAACGCTGTCACCGCAACAGGCCGCCGATCGCGCCAAGGTGTCACGCGGCACGATCATGAACGCCATTAAGGACAAGAGCCTGACCGCGTTCAGAGACAACCGGAACCGCTGGCAGATCACAGCTGACAATCTGTCAGAGTGGATGACAGGTCGCGGTGTCAATATCACTGACACTGCCACTGATAAGCCTGATACTCTGACACCACCGATCGACGAAAGATCACTACAGATCGCGGTGTTAGAGGCCGAAGCTCGCGCGAAGGATGAACGTATCGCTGACCTCGAGACCGATCGAGATCACTGGCGCGACCAGGCGAAGGCTCTGGCTAATACACCCCGGCGCAAATGGTGGCAGCGCGGCTGATCCGCGGTAAAAAAGTGTTATAGTATAACATTTAGAGGATTCTCAGATCAGACGAAGTGTGGTATATAGATACCACACCGCGTCAATAAGGTCACACATGAGCTTCCTCGATCGCCTGTTCGGCAAAACCGAAACCAAAGCACTCAGCCTCACTGATCCCGCGACCTTTGAGATCATGGGCGGCATCGTCACAAGTTCTGGTCTGGCCGTATCCGCACAGTCTGCAATGCGCGTTCCTGCCGTGGCCTGCGCCGTCGCCCTAATCAGCGAGACCGTTGGCACCCTGCCCGTCAAGCTGCACGACCGCGACACCAAAGCCGCAGCCAAGGATCATCCGGCCTATCGCCTTCTACATGACGAAGCGAACCCCTGGACATCGGCAGAGGCACTGCGCACGCAGCTGACCCTCGACGCGCTGTTGTCCGATCATGGCTATGCCCAGGTCACGCGCCTGTCAGACGGCACCCCCGCAGAGCTGCACCGCCTCGACCCTGCAAGCGTAAAGCAAGAGCGCACCGCAGACGGCGAGCCGATCTACATCGTCAGCACCGTGAACGGCCCCGTCACCCTCGCCTACACCGACGTTCTGCACGTTCAGCCGTTCGCTGGCGTGTCGCCCATCAAGCTGGCGCGTGAAGCGATCGCCCTGGCTATCGCCTATGAGGCGCACGTCGCGGCACTGTTTGCCAATGGGGCTCGCCCGTCCGGCATCATCAAGAGCGAGAAAATTCTCGACGTAGAAGCCAAGAAAAAGATCGCCTCGAGCTGGTTCAGCACCCACGGCGGGCGCTCTACCGGCGGCACCGCAATTCTGGACGAAGGCATGACCTACGATCAGCTGAGCATGACGCTGGCTGATGCACAGTTCCAAGAGGGCCGCATCGAGCAAATCCGCGAGATCGCCCGCGCCTTCCGCGTCCCGCCTACAATGCTTTTCGAGCTGAGCCGTGGCACCTGGTCGAACACCGAAGAAATGGCGCGGCAGTTCCTGACCGTGACCCTGCGCCCCTGGCTGAACCAATGGCAGGCCGCCTATGCGCGGTGCCTGCTGACCGCAGAGGAACGCAAAGCCTTCTACATAGAGTTCAACGTCGAAGACCTGCTGTCTACCTCGCACGCTGCCCGCGCCACCGCTTACGGCCAATATCGCTCGATGGGCGTGATGACTGCTAACGAGGTGCGCGGCGGCCTCAATCTGCCGAAGCACGCAGACGGCGAGACTTTGGACAACCCGCACATCACCACGCCGGACAACACCACCCCGGCCCAGGATGATGCACAAGGCAACGCAGCATGATCACGCACAGCGCATTCTTTGGCGACGCAGATCACGCCTTCACCCTGACTGATCCCATGATCATTGAGATCGAGCGCATCACCGGGCAAGGCATCGGCACGATCTATCAGCGTGCTGTCGCCATGCAGTTCAGCGCGACCGACCTGGTCGAGATCATCCGGCTGGGCCTGATCGGCGGCGGCATGGCACCGCAACAAGCCATGCAGCTTACGGACACCTACGCCCGCAACCGCCCATTGGCCGAGACCTACCCGCTCGCCTTGGACATCCTAGACGCTCGCTGGAACGGCACGACCGCGCCTGCCACCGGAGACACCACACAATGAACACCCTCGACGTGAAGGCCGGCAGCACCGGCGACACCCTCGAAATGAAAGCGCAGCTGAGTGTCAGTGACACCGGCGAGATCACTGGCCTCGCCTGGCCGTTCGCCACCCCTGACCGCGTTGGTGACGTGATCACCAAAGGCGCAATTTCTAGCCCTGCCACCCTGCCAATGCTGTTCGGTCACGACCAGGGGCAGGTAATTGGCGTGTGGAACGAGATCACCGAAACAGACGAAGGGCTGACCGTGAAAGGTCGCCTGCTGGTCGATGATGTCGAACGTGCGCGCGAAGTTCGCGCCATGATCCAAGCCAAGGCCGTGACCGGCCTGTCGATCGGCTTTGTCACAACCAAAGCCACCCGCACCCCAAAAGGCCGGAACATCACCGGCCTGAACCTGCACGAAATTTCAGTTGTCGCTGTCCCATGTCACCCGGGCGCACAGATCACCTCCCTCAAATCAACTTCCACAAAGGAAACCACAGACGTGACCCCCGAAGAAATCCAAGCTCTAATTGACGCCGCAATCGGCGCAGCGAGCATTACCCCGGCACCGGCTAACGCCCCCGAGGTCGACACTAAAGCCTTTGCCGCTGTCACAGCTCGCCTTGATAGCATCGAAGCCAAAGCCGCACGCCCCCAGGGCGTTCACATCACTGGCCCCGTTGCCAGCACCGAAGCCAAAGCGTTCGGCACGTTCCTGCGCGGCGGTGTCGAGCGTATGGACCCCCTAGAAGCGAAGGCCCTGTCTGTCGCTGACAACGCCAACGCTGGCTACCTGGTGCCGAGCGAGTATGGCAACGAGATCATCAAGACGCTGACCGAGCTGTCGCCCCTGCGCCAGTATGCCAACGTCACGACCGTGTCCGGCTCTGAAATCCTGTTTCCAAAGCTGCTGTCCGGCATCAATGGCTACTGGACCGACGAAGGCGCAGACATGACACGCAGCGAGCCGACTTTCGGTCAGCTGAAACTGCAAAACTTCGAGATGTCGAGCTTCTGGGACGCCAGCAACAAGCTGCTGGAAGACAACGCCTACAACCTCGAAGGCGAGATGCAGGTCGAGCTGGCCAAAGGCTTTGCAAAGGTCGAGGGCCTGTCGTTCGTCAAAGGCACTGGCGTTGGCCAACCGCGTGGCCTGATGACCGCAGACGGCATTGCCGAGATCAAGACCGGCGCAGCTGCCAACTTCCCGACGACCAACCCGATCGACGTGCTGATCACCATGCAGCACAGCATCCCGTCTTTCCACGCCCGTTCAGCACAGTGGGCGATGAACCGCAACACGATCGCGGCGATCCGTAAGTTCAAGGACGCGCAAGGTCAGTATCTGATCACCGACCCCCAGGACGGCGCACCGCTGCGTCTGCTGGGCAACCCGATCATCGAAATGCCGGACATGGACAACATCGGCGCAGGCACCCTGCCAATCGTCTTTGGCGACTTCAAAGGCTACCGGATCATCGACCGCGTCGATCTGTCCCTGCTGCGCGACCCGTTCACCCTGGGCCTCAAATCTCAGGTCCGCTTCATCGCTCGCAAGCGCGTTGGCGCTGACGTGACGCACCCTGACCAGTTCGTCAAACTGCGTGTGGCAGCATAACCATGACCATGCGGCTCGCATCTGACATCGTTCTGCGTCACGGCACCCTCGCCGTGACCCTGACCCCGTCTTTGCGGGCCGCAACACTATTAGAGCGCCTGCACGGCGGCTTTCCCGCCCTCCTGGAGCAAGTGCAGGCGTTCAACGTCACCACGATCATCGAGATCATCAAGACCGCAGGGCAAGCGCCAGACGCACTGCTAATGGCACTGTCAGACGCACCCCTGCGCACGATCCGCGATGTCACATATGTTCCGATCGTTCAGCTGTTGCTGGCGTTCGGTCTGATCAGCGATGACACCGACACTGACACCACACCCAAGCCAGCGCCAAGCGGTAACCCGATCGCCTGGCCTGACCTATTTGCGCAGCTCTACAAGATCGCAACCGGTTGGCTAGGCTGGACACCTGCAACCGCCTGGGCCGCAACAGTTCAAGAAATTAATGAAGCCTTTCACGGCCTGGTCGAGCGCATCAAAGCCACGTCCGGCACCACAGCCGAAGACGAAGCCGAGACCACGATCAGCGCAGAACAGCGTCAACAGAACGAAGCCCTGGGCCTCGATCCTGAATTTGACCGCGCCGGTCTGCACTCACTGCGTGCCAGACTATGAGCCGCCCGCCCCACCTCTGCCAGTGTGGCCGCATCGTCCCGCACGGTGTCAGCTGCGCCTGTCAGATTGCCAGTCACCGCGCCCGCAACAAACGCCACGACGCCAACCGGCTGAACGCCAGCGCACGCGGCTACAACGCCGCCTGGCGCAAAGCTCGCCTGGAATGGCTGACCATGTTCCCCGCCTGCGCCCATCCCGGCTGCAACGCCAAAGCTGACACCGTCGATCACATCATCCCGCACCGCGGCGATCAGGGCAAATTCTGGGACAAGACAAACTGGCAGTCACTCTGCACGCACCACCACAACGCCCACAAACAGCGCACCGAAAGAGCGAACCAATGACCCCCGAACAAGCCATATGGACCGAAGTTCTTTATGCTGCCGTCACCGACGCGATCGAGGGCGTCGCCAGCGTTGGATATAGCGGCGACACCTCACGCGCTAACGCAACAGAGCGTGCGCGTTCCTACATCACCACACCCAACGCTGACTTTAATCAGGTCTGCACAATGGCTGGCCTCGATCCCGTCGCCGTGCGTGAACACGTCAGCCGCAAGATTGCCAATGCACCCACACCGGCAGAGCTGGCAGTTATCAATCACACGCTGGTTCAAACACTCACACACAACGGCCAGACGCACTCCATCGCTGAGTGGTCTACCATCACTGGCGTATCAGGCGAGGCCATCCGCAAACGGATTAAGAATGGCTGGACGGTCGAAGACACCCTGGCGACGGCAGTTGGTCAGCGCATCAAGGCTGCACCCAAGGCACCGCACCGCCCAGCTCAGACACTCACGCACAACGGCCAGACACGCACCATCATTGAATGGGCCAACGTCATCGGCGTTGCCCATACGACGATCCATATGCGGCTGCGCAAAGGCTGGTCGATCGAAGCCGCACTGACACCCAAGCCGAAGCACGAACCTAAACCAAAGCGAGCACGCCGCACCTTTGTGACGCTGACCTACCAAGGCCGCACTCTTAAGCTCGCAGAATGGGCCAAGATCGTAGGCGTCTCACTGCCAACGCTCTGCCAGCGCCGCAAACATGGCTGGACCGTCGAGGCAATGCTCAGCACGCCCCTCACTAAACGCGCTGACACCGCCACGCAGCTCGCCCGTCGCGGCCTCACAGCTGATGACGCACAGACCCCGGGGGTGCCTTCCAATTTGCGCCCATTGCAGGAGACCGGCGGGGGGACGTTCGCACAAGAGATCGTCAATTTAAACTTTTCACAGGACTGCGCAGCATGAACAAGACACCCCTCGAGCTGCTGAAATCGCAGCTCAACTTAGAACACACGCTTGATGACGCTCTACTGAACCACAAGATCGCCACAGCCGAGGCATGGATCGAGAGCTACACCGGCGCCGCGTTACCAGACCCTATGCCGGCGCCCTTGACCGAAGCTGTTCTGCAGCTGGCCGCCTACTGGTTTGGCCAGCGTGAAGCCGTATCGTTCGGCGTGTCGATGCAGGCGGTGCCGTTCGGTATCCGCGAGCTGCTGTCGCCCTACCGGCTGGCAGTGACAGGCCGTGATCATGCCGCGTAATGCATCATCCGAGGCGCTGTCGCGTCGCCTGGCACAGATCCCCGAGGAGATCCTGGTCGTCCTGCGCCCTGTCCTGGCGCAAGGCGCTGAAGACGTGGCCAGCAACATGCGCAGCCTGGCTGAAGCATCCCGGCAGTCTGGCGATCTGATCAACTCGATCGAGGTCACGGCTCCTGGTGGCACGACGCCAAAGTATGCCGCAGGCGGTGGCAGCGAGAAACTTGGCCCAAACATGGCAGCCGTGACCGTTGGCAATCCTGAAATGCGACACGGCCACCTGGTCGAGTTTGGCACCGCGCACAGCGAGCCGAAGCCGTTCATGCTGCCAGCGTTCCGGCTCGCCAAGCGCAAGGTCGAGGCACGCATCGCTAGGGCGATCGGCAAGGCCGTGCGTGCGATGGGCGGTGCATGATGACCACGATCACTGAACCCTCTGTCGAGTTCCAAACCGCAGTTCGCGCCCAGCTGATCGCCTCGCCAGGAGTGACTGACCTCGTGCGGCCGGAGTATATCCGCGCTGGCTGGCACCGGCCGGACGGCCGCCCCTGCGTGATCCTGACCGGTGCGCAGACTGAGTATCTGGGCCAGGCGTCCGGCTCGCAACACTGCGCCCGCGTTTACCTCGACCTGCACGTCTGGGCGCTCGAAGACGGCCCCGACACCGCCAAGGCGATCGGCTGGCAGATCACGCAAGCGCTGATCGGCTTCACCGGCACCGCTGAGCTGCACGTCGATGAAATGGAGCAACCCCGCGTGACCTGGCTGCGTGACGTGCAGCCGGAGCTGTCGATGACGCACGGCGTCATGTCTTTGGAGGCCGTGATCCGATGGAAATTTTGAAATCCGACACAGTGTCGCATTTGGGGCTGAGCCATGACTGATCGAATTAACCCCGGCAAAATGAACCGCGTGATCCGCATCGAAAAGATGGGCGAACACGTCGAGCCCTCTGGCAGCGTGACGACCTATTGGGCCGGCGGCTTCAACGTCCGAGCTGAGCTTGTTCAGCGCCAAACCGATGACCACGACACAGCCGCCGGTGAAAGCACCGAGAGCCGCGTCACGTTCCGCGTCTGGTATATCCAGAACATCACGACCGGCGATCGCATCGTTTACGACGGCGACATCTACCTGATCGCCGGCATCACAGAGATCGGCTTGCGGCGCGGCCTCGAGATCACAGCGATCGGTCAGAACACCCGTGTTCAGGCTCGACGCAATGACCTGAACGCCTTGGGAGTTGTGCAATGAGCGCCCACCTGCGCGGCGTGAAGCCTGCCCTCAAAGCAGACGCAGACGCCCTGACCAAAGCACCGATCGCGCCGAAGCACCTCACTGCCCACGGCAAGGCTGAGTGGAAAGCGATCATGCCGCAGCTGATCGAGCGCCGCGTCATCACGCGGGCTGACCTGTCTGGCGTGGCCACCTATTGCGGCCTTGTCGCCACGATCCGACAGATCGAGGAAAACCAAGCCGCGACCGGCGAGATCGACCTCAAGATGATGGGCCTGGCAGTTCGCTGCGCCACAGCTGCACGCCAGCTCGCCTCTGAGTATGGCCTGACACCGACAAGCCGCGCCCGCATCGGTGCGGCTGTCGATGACGACGAAGACGACGACAACCCGCTGAACGTGAAGTGACGCGATGGACGGCAGCGCCTTTGACCTCGATGATGCAGAGCTGATCACAACACCCTCAACGTATCCCCACTGGATATTTGACGGCAGCGTGATCCCTGACCCCCTGGGCTATGGCGAGCGGGCCGTGCAGTTCCTACGCCGGTTGAAGCACCCTAACAGCTCAGCACCTGGTCGCGCTTTCCAACTGGCAGACTGGCAAGAGCGCATCGTGCGGCGCATTTATGGCCCACGCCACCCCGATGGGCGTCGCGTGGTGCAGAACGTGTTCCTGTTGATCGCACGCGGTGGCCGGAAGACCTCGCTTGTCGCTGCCCTGGCGCTGTTGCACACCATCGGGCCGGAGCGCCGCGCCGCTGGGCAAGTGTTCTTTGCCGCGGCTGATCGCGCCCAGGCAAGTTTAGGCCACACCGAAGCGGCGAACATCATCCGAGAAGACAAGCGCCTGATCGCTGCCACGCGGATTTATGACGCTCACAACAGCGTCAAAAAGATCGTGATGAAGGCTGACAATGTCACACTGACCGCCCTGTCATCGGACGGCGGCGCGGCGCACGGTCTGACACCGGCGTTCACACTGATGGACGAGCTGCACGTCTGGAAAGGCCGCGACTTATGGGAGGCCCTGCGTTCCGGCGCGGCAAAGGTCGATGACAGCCTGACCATCATCGCGACCACCGCAGGCCGTGGTGCGCAGACCCTCGCAGCTGAGCAATTTGATTATGCCTGCCGTGTGGCCAAGGGCGAGATCGACAACGAGGCGTATCTGCCAATCCTATTCCAAGCCGAGCCAGGCGATGACTGGCTCGATGAAAACACCTGGCACAAAGCCAACCCCGGCCTCGCCCAGGGCTTCCCGTCGCTGTCCGGCCTGCGCACCCTGGCGAAAGAGGCAGAGCATCGCCCCTCTGACCGCCACGCCTTCATGCAGTTCAACTTGAACGTCTGGCAATCGCACAGCCGCGACCCGCTTTTTGACATGGCAACCTATGACGCCCGCGCCTTTGACATCGACCTGAGCGACCTCGAGGGCCTGCCCTGCTATCTGGGCGTCGATCTTTCCCTATCAGGAGACCTGTCAGCCGTGGTGGCAGCGTGGCGGCATGACGACGGTCAGATCACCGTTCACCCGTTCGTCTTTGTGCCTGGCGATGACCTCGAGGCACGCGCTGAACAAGACGGCGTGCCTTACGTTCAATGGCGTGATGATGACCTGATCACGATCTGCCCCGGCCCCATCATCGACCAGGGCATGATCGAAGACCTGATCCAGGAGCTATGCGCGACGCACGACGTGCAAGAGGTGGCCTTTGACCCGCACCTCGCCCGCGTGATCATGCAGCGCCTCTATGACGCCGGCGTTCCTACGGTCGAGTTCCGGCAAGCGCCGCTGAACATGGCTGTCGCGGCTGGCGACCTCGAGCGCACCGTGAACGGCAACATGATCCGGCACAACGGCCACGCAGTTTTGCGCCAGCACTTTGACAGCGTGGTCGCGAGCCGATCCGACGCCGGCCTGATCCGAATGCACAAGGCGAAGAAAACCGACCGCATCGACGCAGCAATCGCGGCGGCTATGGCCGTGTCGCGAGCCTGCGCAGGCGAAACCAATCAATCAGCATACAACGCCCCCGATAGCGGCGGCGTATACATCTTTCAGTAAGGAAAGCACCCAATGGCACTGCCAGGACTAATTGTAGAGATCGAGGGCCGCGTCGACAAGCTCGAGAAGGCTCTGAAACGCGCCAACAAAGCGCAAGGCACAAGCGCAACCGCGATGGAGCGCCGCGCAAAGCAGAGCGCGGACAAGATCAACAGCACTTACGGCGCGATGGGCGACAAGATCGGCGCGGCCTTCAAAAAGCTGGGCCCTGGTCTGGTCGCGGGCTTGTCGATCGGCGCAGTGACGGCGATCGTCGACCAGATGGGCAACGTGGTGCGCAGCGTCGCTGAGATCGGTGACGCGGCAAAGATCGCCGGTGTCAGCGTCGAGCGCTTTCAACAGCTGAAATTTGTGGCCACAGAGAACCGCGTCGAGATCGACGCCCTGACAGACGGCCTCAAAGAGCTGTCGCTGCGTGCTGACGAATTTGTCGTCACCGGCGGTGGCAGCGCAGCCGACGCCTTCAAGCGCCTGGGCTACGGTGCAGCCGACCTGTCACGCAAGCTGAACGATCCGGCGGCACTGTTTGCCGAGATCATCGACCGCATGAATGACCTCGACAAAGCCGCGCAAATCCGCGTCAGCGATGAAATCTTTGGCGGCTCTGGCGGTGAACAGTTCGTGCAGCTGATGGGCAAAGGCGAGGGCGCAATTCAGGCCACGATGGACCGCGCCAAAGAGGCCGGAGCAGTCCTGGACGCTGACCTGATCAAGAAGGCCGAAGACCTCGACCGTCGCTTTGCAGCGCTACAGACCCGCACCTCGACGTTCTTTAAGACGTTCGTGATCGAGGTCGCGGACGCAGGAGCAAAGATCACCGGTCTGACCAGTGATGTCGAAGACTTGTTCCGCACCGCAAAGCAAGCTGACGGCCTGCTAGGGCCTGGCGTGGTGGCAGAGCTGGACGCCAGCGCCGACGCAGCCGCTGAAAACGCCGTTGTGATCGGTCAGCTGCGCGGCCAATACGAGGCCTTGAGCGATCAGTCTGTCGCCCTGGCACCGCAGCTTGAAATGGCAGCTTTCCAGCTGCGTGCGTTCGGTCAAGCGGACGCAGGCGCAGAGCTTGCCACCGTGGCCAGTGAAATGCGCACGCTCAGCAATGACATGCTCGACGGCACAATCAACGCCGAAGACTTTGAGGCACAGCTGCAAGCCCTGGTCGATCGTGCTGGCGCGGCGTTCAACGGCCTGGCTGACATCGACCGCGTTACCTTTTCCGGCGTCATCGGTCAGATCGGCGGCATCGGCAGCGCCCTGACCCGGGCGATCGAGCTGGCGCGTTCACTGCGTGCAAGCCTGCCAGGTGCAGCACCTAATGGCGTGGCAACACCGGTCACTGTCGCAAAAGAGGCTGGCAGCTTCTGGGATGATCCGGCCAATATGAACCAGGTCAATCCGGCCTCGACCCCGGCCCTGACCTCGATCCCGCGCCCCAAGGCTGCACCCCGCGACATCGACTTTGGAATGCCACCCCTGCCAGACGACAAACCGGCAGGCGGCGGCGGCAAGGCGGCAAAGGGTGGCGGTGGCAGCGCCAAGGCTGAGCGCCTGACCGACTATCAGCGCGAAATCCAAGCGATCGCAGAGGAAACCGCAGCGCTGAACCTCGAGGCATCGGCACTGGCCCAGGTCACTGGCGCACAAGCACGCCAGGGCGACGCGATCGAGCTGGCACGCACCAAAGCGGACCTTATGGCCGCTGCACAGCGTTCAAATTTGCAGATCACGCCGGAGCTGACCGCCAAAATCGACGAATTAGCACAGAGCTACGTCGATGCTGGCTTTGCAGCTGACGAAGCCGCGAACAAGATCGAGGAAATTCAGAACAACTCGAAAGCCGGTGCGCAGGCGATCACGGACGTGTTCATGGGCATGGCGACCGGCGCGATGACCGCAAAAGAGGCAATGGCGCAGTTGATCCTGGAAATGATCAAAGCGACCCTGCAAAAGCGCCTCCTGGCAGCGGCTGAAGGTGCAGGCGGCGGCGTCATCGGCACCGTTGGCAAGTTCCTGGCAGGCGGCTTTGCCCAGGGCGGCTTCACTGGCCCAGGCGGCAAGCATGAACCGGCTGGCGTGGTTCACCGTGGCGAGTATGTCTTGAGTGCCGAAGCGGTGAAGCGCCTGGGCGTGCCAGCCCTCGAAAACCTGCACGAAAGTGCAAAGCGCGGCTATGCCAGCGGCGGCTTTGTAGGTGGCAATTTGACAGGCAAGAGCCTGACATTGCCAGTGTCAAAGGTGTCAACCGCGCCAGCGATCACGATCAACGCGCCTATTACTGTCAATGGTGGCGGTGGCAGCTCAGAGCAGAACCGCGACCTTGCAAACCAGATGAGCCGCGAACTCGACGCTACGATCCGCCGGAGCATTCAGAAGGAAATCCAAGTGCAAACGCGCCCTGGCAACCTCCTGGCAGGGCGCTGATAAATGGCACTGACAACTTTCACACCACCGATCGGCCCATCGCCAGGCACGCAGACCAACGTGCAGCTCGCCCTGAACAAGGCGAGCTTTGGCGATGGATACACCCAAGCCTCGCCTAGCGGCCTAAACCACATCCGGCACACCGTGGAGCTGAGCTGGGCCGGAGTTACGTCTGCCCAGCTCGCCACCCTGCGCAGCTTTTTTGAGGGGCGCGGCGGCTACAAGGCGTTTTACTATCAGCCGCCTGGCTTCACTGCCCTGCGCAAATGGACGTGCGAGACCTGGGCCGGCACCTCGAGCGCACCCTGCACGTTCACCGCGACGCTGATCGAGAGCTTCACGAACGAAGACTAGGCCCTCACAGATCGCGGTGGCCGTCGAGCGACCGGACGATCCGCAACCCAATTTGCGGCGCAACCTTGGCACCGCACTCTGAACAGACCGCGACGCGCTCGATCTGTTCGGTCGAGGTCGCGGTCAGACCCTCGACGGCACGTTTGACCACGCGACCGCAGGTAAACTGCAGCCACAGATCGTGACCGGCGATGTCAGTCAGAAGCGTCATGGGGCGATTATAGCCGCAACCGCGGTGACAGGCCACACGCCGCAGGAGCCACGGAGAAGGGGGCTACAGCGCTTTGAGGCGTTTTGGCTACCCTTGGCAGAGAAACGACGAAACCCCCACGCTCTAGCCCCTCCTATCGCGTGTGGTGCGTATTGCCGGAACGGTTTCACCTGGGCCGGAGTGTTTCAGCCTGGGCGGCACCCACTACACGCCGAAGACTGTTACCTGGGCCTCGCGTGCGCGTAAGGGGCAAACCCTCCTACACGCCGGACGTGGTTTAGGACACGCCGGAGACAGTTTGAGAGTGTGTAGCGAATTCTGTCCGCCCATAGTATTTTAGTTAAGGAGTATACTGTAAGCCTGTATACTCTTGAGGGTTATAAAGCGGACAGAATTCGCTACACACTTTTCTGACCCTCATCCGGCGTGTTTTGACCCTCATCCGGCACACTTTCACCCTTCCGGCAGACCCCAAACCTTCCCATCACCGGCACGCCAAACGCCGCGCAACAATCTTGCGTCCGGCTGATTATTAGGCTTGCAATACTAACTGCCCCCTGTTACATGATGGGCACACACAGTTTTTCAGGATCAACGGACCATGACCATCAACATCAAAACCAACGTAAACGTCGCAATGCCCACAGAGCGGGCTTTTCAGCTACGCGAGCTGGCAGACGCCCTAGGCGGCGCGACCATGAGCGAAACTTTGCAGAAACTTTTCCAAGCTGCCCGCGATCAGGGCCTGATCAAAGGTCACTCGATCCCAGGCGTTCGCATTAATGCACTGTCAGACGGCGTTGTGATCCAATTTGATGACCAAGAACGCGCAGGCTTCACATTCGACGCCGCCCTCGCACTCGCTGACACCGTTCGGCAGTTCGCTAACGGCACGAACACCACCCCGCTTTTTGTAGACATGGATCACGAGTTCGCCGTCCGCCGCAAAGGTCGCGGTTTGATCGTCACTCTGAACACGCTCGAAGGTGCGTCTGAAAAGGCGTGGAATGCCGACATCGCGGCAGAGTTCGCAGACTTGATCGAGAAAACTGTCGCCACGAAGCGCCCGCAATAGAAAAAGGCCGGGGTGCTTGAAGCCCCGGCCTTCTCTTAGTCGCCCGAACAAAGCAACCATTTCCCTGAAAGTATTCAAATGCCATTGAATGAGAAAAATATAGCATGACACACGATCCACGTCTACAAGAAATGGCAGCTCACCGCGAAAATATGCAATGGGCAGACGGGGTTAAGCGGTCTAGCTCGATGATCGTGACTGGCCCTAGCGATGCTGATCTAGACGCCCGGGCGGCGCACTTCATGGCGATGCTGGACGAACCCAATCCTACAGCCGAAGACCTCGCGGCCCTCGATCCTGTCCGCCAAATCACCACACTTGCCGACCAGACCGGCGAGCGCCCGATCCTGCCGATCCTGCGTGCTGGCGAAGTGCCTAACGAAAGCGTCACAGCCTGGCGCATCGAGCATGGGCATTGGGTCTCACCGTTCGGCAAGGCGTTCCTTGCACTGCACGCGGTCGAAACCAAGCTCGAGGCTCTGCCGGTCGATGAAAGCCTCAAGCGCAAGATGCTCCTGCGTCAACTTCCCATCGCCCAGGCTAAATACAAGCTCGAGCATGACCGATCCCAAGATGAAGCCTGGCGCGTGCGGCACCGGATCGACGAAGAATTGTTCTACGGCATCGGCACAGATGAACGTAACACCAAACGCCGCAAGGTGCGCGATACCCCGAACCTAGTGACCGGCGAGCCTGTCACCCCAGAAGGCGTGCTGGCGCAAAAGCGAGCCTCAAAAGAACGTATCAAGGCCGCGATGACGCCAGAACAGCTGGCAGCTGCCAACGCCATTCGCGCTGAAAAGACCCGGCTGAAACGTGCCGAAGCTAAGGCAAAATCGGCACTCAAGTAAGCCCTTACTTACATTAAATCAATGACTTAGCGACTTTTTCCTGATTGACAGGATTCTCGATCTGACTCAGAACAGCACTACCGGCAATCATGCCGGCCCCAGGAAACCACGATGACCAACGATGAACACTACGTTCCAGACGCCGCCTACGACGCCCTGATCGACGCCCTGATGAACTCACCGGCCTGCAACGACCGCCGCACGCAGATGATCGAGCTGCTGGGCGGTATTGGCGTCTGGCCTATGAGCTGTCTGGCAGATCGTGACGCTGCCGAAATGGCGCAGGCTGACCTCGACGCAGCAATGAAGCACCACACCGGCACGCTCAGCGATGATGACCTCGCCGTCCTCGAGGTCTTCCGCGCGGGCCAGGAGACCTATCATGCCGCCAAGATCGTGATCGCCCAGGATATGACCAAAGCCGCCGCTGCGTGACTCGAAAGGCGCACCTGGCACAATTCCAGCGTGCGCCTTCACTATTCTACGCGTCGCCTATGAGACTTGTGATAGTTTTGTGAACCGGCCAAGCACGGCCCTCATCACAAAGGAACGCTATGACAAACGCCCTGGCAATCGTGACCACCGACACCGACCACTACATCGCCGAAGACAGCGACAGCACCACGCGGCTTTGTAACGAAGCCCTGCTGATGATGCAGCAATTTGATCGCGCCGTTCACCAAGCCTCGATCGTGCTAGGCCAGAAGCTGATCGAGGTCAAAGCTCGCCTGCCACACGGCGCGTTTCGGCCCTGGCTCGAGGCCGCGAATTGGGAAAGCCGCACGGCGAACCGCCTGATGACGGTTGCCAAAGAGCTAGGCACCAAATCAGACACTCTGTCACATATCCCCCGCACGTTGCTCTACACGATCGCCAAGCTACCGGCTGACATGCGCGAAGACGTGCTGACCCTGATCATCGACCCTGAACACCCGCCCCTGACCGCGATCAAGACGCGCATCGACAGACTGCACGAGGCGAAAGGATGGGCGAAGTTTCATAAGATGCAGGACGGCGTAGCAGGCCCCTCTGAGCTTGCTCAGAAGCGCCACGCGAACAAGGTGGCCAAGGCACAACAGGAACGCAAAGTGCGCGAGGATAAGATCGAAACCCTCGCACTCACCTTTGCCGAAATCTTAAACAGCTTGTCAAATGATCAGCGAGCCGCGATCGACCGCGCGTCGCAAGGTCTGGACCGTTACGAGCAAGCGACAGGTTTCAGAGACGCCCTCGACCTGATGGATCAGCCGGCCACGGTCGAGCCTATGCCTACTCCAAAGCAACTTGATGACAGCGATGACATCGCCGTCGAGGTGACAGAGCTGGACGTGACAGCCGCCTGATCAGCACCTGATCGAGATACTGCTACAAGCCCGCTGGATCACACCGGCGGGCTTTGTTGTTTCTGCAAACCTTCCCCTCCCTGCCTGACCCACCCCATCCGGCACCGTTTCGCCTAGCTACACAAAGCACCTAGGCCTCGAGATAGTGGGAACCTGATCGAAGCAATGGCAGGCTCCTGCGTCGCCTGCGTCGATCAAAAACTCCACCCCCGCCCGATCGTTCGCCAGCTATCTGGCGA
>TARA_R100000935_G_scaffold58090_2_pt1 | contig 16484 bp, 16 predicted proteins | sample TARA_R100000935 | Tara Oceans TARA_R100000935 (sample SAMEA2621502) | marine metagenome | biome: marine biome (ENVO:00000447); feature: surface water layer (ENVO:00002042); material: "saline water (ENVO:00002010), including plankton (ENVO:xxxxxxxx)" | depth 5 m | reverse complement strand
TGGCATCAAGGTCGCCCGCCACAAGGTGATGGTCTATGCCATCGCGGGTCTTCTGGCTGGCATTGCGGCCTTGGTACTCAGCTCCAAGAACCTGACGGCGCAGGCCGGCATGGGAATGATGTACGAACTTGATGCCATCGCGATGGCCGTGATCGGAGGCATCTCGCTTCAAGGCGGGCGCGGTTCGGTGCTGGGCACTGTGCTGGGTGCGATGATTTTCGGGGTGATCATCTCGGGTTTCACCTTCTTGCGACTCGACGCCTATTACCAAGAAATGGTCAAGGGTGCGATCATCGTCGGCGCAGTCGTGCTCGACCAGTGGCGTCAGCGCCGCGCAGCAATCCGGATGTGAGGGAGGAGATACCATGCCAAGCGATATCCAGACAAACATCTCGGGGGACACAGCGCCCCAGTCGACCAGGCCACTCGGTGACGTGATCCTGCGCACCGAGGGACTGACCAAGCACTACGGCGGCGTTCACGCGCTGATGGACTGCAATTTCGAGATCCGAAAAGGCGAACACGTTGCCATCATGGGCGACAACGGTGCCGGCAAATCGACCTTCGTCCGCCAGATCACGGCGGTCGAGCAAAGAACTGCCGGTAAAGTCTGGTTCGACGGTCAGTTCGTCGACTTCGAGGGGCCACTCGAAGCCCGTGAAGCCGGTATCGAAACCGTGTTTCAGACCCTGGCGCTTGCCGACCATCTGGATGTGCCGGACAACCTGTTCCTTGGCCGGGAAAAGACCAAGTGGAACTGGCTCGGGCCGTTCCGGGTCCTCGATTATAAGGGCATGCGAGAGGCTACAATGCAGGGCCTTGTAAAGACCGGCGTGAAAATCCCGAACCTGTCCAACACGATCCAGAACATGTCAGGCGGTCAACGCCAGTGCGTAGCGATCGCCCGGACGGCCACGTTCCATTCCAAGCTGACTATCATGGACGAGCCGACGGCGGCGCTGGGTGTGCAGGAGACTGCACAGGTCGAGAACATCATCCGGACGCTGAAGCAGCAGGGTGAACCGCTGATCCTGATCAGCCACAACATGCGCCAGGTCATGGAACTTTGCGACCGGATTGTCGTCTGGCGGCGTGGCCGTATCGTCGCAAACCTGCGCAAGGAAGAAACCGACGGACAGGATGTAGTCGCCTACATCACGGGTGCAAAGACCCAGCCCCAATACGAAGACGTCGCCTGACAGCCAAGCACATCCGGTTGGGTCCGCGAACCCGGCCAACTGAAACCGATCCGACAGGCGAGGCTGCTGGCCACGTCACAGAATTTTTCAATCTGAAGGCACCCGAAATGAAGATCGCCATCGACCCTTTCATGCACCGCCACCTCAGCCTCGAGGAGCTGCCCTCGAAGGTTGCTGAACTTGGATACGAGTATATCGAACTCAGCCCCCGGGCTGATTTCCTCGAATGGTTCAAAGCACCCCGCGTCTTTCCCGACCGCATCAAGGCCTTCAAGAGGGCGCTGTCCGACTCTCAGGTTCAGATCGCATCGCTGCTGCCGATGTATCGCTGGGCCAGCAACGACGAGGACGAGCGTCAGGCCGCGATGCGTCACTGGAAGCGTGCCATCGAGATCGCAGTGGAGCTGGGCGTGGACACGATGAACTCCGAGTTTGGCCGTGGCCCTCATCCCGAAAAGGGCAGTTGCTATTGCTGCCATACCGGTTCGATGGTGGAGGCCTGCGAGGATGCCTGGTGGCGGTCCATGGAAGAGCTGGTTCCTGTTCTTGAACGCGAGGGTATCCAGCTTAACATCGAGCCGCATCCCGAAGACTGGGTCGAGACGTTGCAACCCTCCGTGGACCTGATCCGCACCGTCAACAGCAAGAGCGTGCGTTTCCTTTATTGCACGCCGCATACCTTTTATTTTGGCGATGACACCGTGGCGATGCTGCGCGAATGCGCCGACGTGCTGGCCCATGTGCACATCGCGGACACGTTCAACCACAAAGCCAGTTCCGGGTTGCGTTACATTATCAATCCGCCGGGCAGTTCAGCCCGGGTGCACCAGCACCTGAACATCGGACAGGGCGAAGTGCCGTGGGACGATTTTTACAAGACACTCGCCGAAATTGGTTTCGACGGGATCATGACCGCCTGCGTTTTTGCCTGGGAAGAAAAGGCTGACGAAAGCGGTAAATTCATGCGCGGCGAAATGCAGCGCCTCATCGACACACATTACAAATAAGGACAGCGGGATGACCATCGCACAAAATATCTCGGCCGACAGCGCGACCCGGACGGTCCGCATTGGCGTCATCGGCACCGGTATGATCGGCACCGACCACACACGCCGCATCCAACAGGTCCTGACCGGGGCAGAGGTCGTCGGTCTCTATGACTACGCACTGGAAAACGCGCAGAAGCTGCAGTCGAGCCATGCCCCGAAGGCAACGATCTTTGACACCGGCGAAGCGTTGATCGCATCGGATGACATCGATGCGGTTCTGGTCTGTTCGACGGGCGCAACCCATGAACAATACGTCCTTGCCGCCATCGCGGCCGGCAAGCCGGTGTTCTGCGAAAAGCCGCTGGCGACTACGGCGGCGGCGGCAAGGGGTATCGTCGATGCCGAAACGAAAGGTGGCGCACGGCTGGTGCAGGTCGGCTTCATGCGCCGCTTCGATCAGGGCTACAACATGCTCAAGCAGACGATGGAGCAGGAGCTGGGCGAGCCGCTGATGATCCATGCGTGCCACCGCAACCCGGCCGTGCCCGAACATTATGTGACGCCAATGGCGATCCACGACACCTTTATCCACGAGATCGACACCTTCCGCTGGCTGCTGAACGACGACTTCGTGTCGGCGCAGGTCGTGTTCCCGCGAGGGTCGAAGTACACCCACAGTAAGCTCGCCGATCCGCAGATCGTGCTGCTGGAAACTTCCAAAGGTGTCCGGATCGACTGCGAGATCTTCGTGAACTGCCGCTATGGTTACGACATCCAGTGCCAGATCGTCGGCGAAGAGGGCGTGGCGAACCTGCCAGAGCCGCTTGCAATCGTCACTCGCAAGGAGGCGACGCTGGGTCAGCCGATACTGACCGACTGGAAGGACCGCTTCAAGGCTGCCTTCGATGCCGAGCTTCAGGATTTCGTGGATCAGGTGCCGTCAGGCACGGTCGGCGGCCCCTCGGCCTGGGACGGTTACGTTGCCGCAATCTCTTCGGATGCCTGCGTCGAAGCGCAGGAAACCGGAAAGATCGTCGAGATCTCTTTGCCGGATCGCCCGGCACTTTACGCCTGAAAGGTCAAAGCATGGACTTTGCAATTAATCACATCTGCGCACCGAAACTGTCGGTCGAGGATTTCTTCGGCATGGTGCGGCGTCTTGGTTCTGACAAGGTCGAGATCCGCAACGACATCCCCGACGTGATGAATACCGTAGCCCCCGAAGACGTCAAAGCCGCCGCCGAAAAGGCGGGCGTCGAAATCCTGTCGATCAACGCACTTTATCCCTTCAACGTCTGGTCGGGCGATTTGCCAGACCGGGCCGCGAAGATGGCCGACTATGCTCAGGCCTGTGGTGCCAAGGCGCTGGTCATGTGCCCGCTGAACGACGGCACTGCGGTGTCGCATGACGACCTGGTGACAGCGCTGAAGGAAATGGCACCGATCCTCCGCGCCCGCGGGCTAGCAGGGCTAGTGGAGCCTCTGGGCTTTCCGATCTCGTCACTGCGCAAGAAGTCCGATGCCATCGCCGCGATCAAGGCTGCGGATGGCACCGACGTCTACAAAATCATGCACGATACGTTCCATCATCACCTCGCCGGCGAGACCGAGTTTTTTCCCGAATGGACCGGGCTCGTGCATATCTCTGGCGTCACTGACCCTGATGTGGCCGTGGACGACATGCTGGATGCCCATCGCGTGCTGGTCGATGGCGATGATCGGCTGCAAAATCTTCCCCAGCTTCGTGCACTCGTTGACGCCGGCTACGACGGATTGTTCTCCTTCGAGCCGTTCGCAGAAGAAATTCATGCCCTCGCCGATCCCGAGGCGGCGCTCCGCAAAAGCATGGACTACGTCGCAACGCACATAAACGTTACCGCACCGGCCCAATGACCGGCGCGGGATCGACCGGGCAGACCTGACCTCCCCAGGGCTGCCCGGTCTGATAATACTCTATAAAGGAAAACGACGATGAAGACCCTTGATGTCATCACAATTGGCCGCTCCTCGGTTGATCTTTATGGCGACCAGATTGGCGGGCGGCTCGAGGACATGGGGTCGTTTTCCAAGTATATCGGCGGCTCTCCGACGAACATCGCCTGCGGCACAGCCCGGCTGGGTCTGAAATCGGCGGTCATCACCGGCGTCGGCGACGAGCACATGGGCCGCTTCATTACCGAACAGCTGTCCCGCGAAGGGGTGAACACCGACGGTGTAAAAATCGACCCCGACCGCCTGACGGCTCTCGTGTTGCTTGGCATCCGCGACAAGGAGCGGTTTCCGCTAATCTTCTTCCGCGAAAACTGCGCCGATATGGGCCTGACCGAGGATGACATCGACGAGGACTTCATCCGCTCGGCCCGTGCCGTTGTCGCCACCGGCACGCACTTGTCGAACCCCAAGGTCGAAGCGGCGACGCTGAAGGCGCTGCGGATCGCCCGCGATGCAAGCATGCAGATCGCGCTCGATATCGATTATCGCCCGAACCTGTGGGGCGTTGCCGGTCACGGCGACGGCGAAAGCCGATTTGTCGCGTCCCGGAAGGTGACGGAGAAGCTGCAGGAAAGCCTGCATTACTTCGATCTGATCGTCGGCACCGAGGAAGAATTCCATATCGCCGGAGGCACCACTGATACCATCGACGCACTGCGCGCTGTACGTGGCGTCTCGGATGCCACGCTCGTCTGCAAGCGCGGTGCGGATGGCGCGGTTGCGTTTCCGGGGCCCATTCCCGACAGCTTAGACGATGGTCAGACCGGTCCCGGTTTTCCGATTGAGGTCTTCAACGTGCTGGGTGCCGGCGACGGCTTCATGTCGGGACTGGTCAAGGGTTGGCTGGATGGCACGGACTGGCCTACTGCGCTGAAATACGCCAATGCCTGCGGCGCTTTTGCCGTCAGCCGCCACGGATGCACCCCGGCATATCCCAGTTGGAAAGAGCTGCAATTCTTCTTCAAACGCGGAATAAAGCGGCCAGATCTGCGCAACGATGCCGAGCTGGAGCAGGTGCACTGGGCCACCAACCGCGTCCGAAATCACGATGGCGGCCACTGGGACACAATGCGCGTGTTCGCCTTCGACCACCGCGTGCAACTGGAAAATATGACAGGCTACACGCTGGATAAGGGTGGAGCCTTCAAGGAACTCTGCCTGAGAGCCGCACTCAAGGTGCAGAACGGCGGGCCCGGTTATGGCATTCTGTGTGACAACCGCATCGGGAGGGACGCGTTGCATGCCGCTTCTGGGACCGGACTTTGGGTCGGTCGCCCGGTGGAGTGGCCCGGCTCGCGGCCGCTGCGCTATGAGCCGGAGCTTGGGCCTGATTTCGGCGGACTTGCTGAATGGCCCCGCGATCAGGTGGTCAAGGCGCTGTGCTTCTGCCATCCCGACGACAACGCGGCCATGTGGACCGATCATCTGTCGACCCTGACGGCACTGGCCGCCGCTGCGCGTCGGAACGGCCTGGAATTCCTGCTGGAAGTAATTCCGTCCAAGGTGGGTAAAGTCGTGCCGGAGACGACCCCTTTGATCATCGACCGGGTCTATGCCGCCGGGATCTTCCCGGACTGGTGGAAACTGGAACCGTTCGATTCTGCCGAGGCATGGCAAGGCGCCGTCGATGCCATTGAACGCCACGATCCCAACACGCGGGGCATCGTCGTTCTGGGACTGGACGCGCCCGAGGATGCGCTGGCTGCAAGTTTTGCCTTAGCGGCGCGTCAGCCGCTGGTGCGGGGATTTGCCGTCGGTCGCACGATCTTTGCCAAAGTGGCGCAGGGCTGGATGGCCGGCGATATTGCAGACGATGCTGCCTTGCAGACCATGGCGGACAATTACGCGCGGCTTTGCCGCATCTGGGACACGGCCCGCGCAGGCCAGAAAGAGGAGGTGGTCGCATGACCGCAACGATCACGCTAACGGCCGCTCAGGCCATGGTGAAATGGCTGTCCGTCCAGATGACTGAAGCGGAGCCTTCTTATGGCGAACCAGCAGGCGCGCCGGAACTCGAACGCTTCATCGAAGGTGTCTGGGCGATCTTTGGCCACGGCAACGTGGCCGGGATCGGCGAGGCGTTGCACCGCTATCGCGACGATATTCCGACATGGCGTGGCCAAAACGAACAGACAATGGCCCATGCCGCAATTGCCTATACCAAGACGAAAAAGCGTCGCAAGGCGATGGCGGTCACATCCTCGATCGGGCCGGGGTCGACCAACATGGTCACAGCCTGTGCGCTGGCGCATGTGAACCGGTTGCCGGTGCTGATGATCTGCGGCGACGTGTTTGCCAATCGCCGTCCCGATCCGGTCCTGCAGCAGATTGAAGACTTCGATGACGGCACCGTTTCGGCCAACGACTGCTTCCGCCCTGTCACTCGTTATTTCGACCGCATATCGCGACCGGAGCATTTGCTAACAGCATTGCCGCGCGCATTGTCCGTGATGACCGACCCGCAGAACGCAGGCCCCGTTGTGCTGGGCTTCTGCCAAGACGTGCAGGCCGAGACTTATGACTATCCCGAGGCCTTTTTCGAGCCGCGGGTCTGGCGCATCCGCCGCCCCGCGCCAGACCCGCGCGAGGTGGAAAACGTAGCGAAGCTGATCGCGGCGGCCAAGAATCCCGTTATCGTGGCGGGCGGCGGTGTGATCTATTCCGGCGCCGAGGAGTCGCTGAAGACCTTTGCCGAGACGCACAACATTCCCGTCCTTGAGACGCAGGCAGGCAAGGGTGCCATCGCCGCCAGTCATCTTCTGAACTTTGGCTCTCCCGGCGTGACAGGTTCGGGTTGTGGTAACGAACTGGCCGCCGCGGCTGACCTTGTCATCGGTGTCGGCACACGCTTTCAGGACTTCACGACGGGCTCCTGGACCGTTTTCGGTCGGGAAGGCCGCCAGCTCGTGTCGATTAACTTGCATGCCTATGATGCGGCGAAGCATCTTGCGACGCCTCTGGTATCTGACGCCAAGGTGGCGCTTGAAAAGCTTTCCGAGGCTCTCGGTGATCTGCGCTTTGACGCGCATGATCCCATGGCGCGGGAAGACTGGATCGCCGAAGTCGGTCGCGTGACCGCAGCGCCAGAGGGTGACAGCAACGCGCTGCCCACCGACGCGCAAGTGATCGGCGCGGTTCAGCGGGTGGCACAGGGCAACACCGTTGCGATGTGTGCCGCTGGCACCATGCCGGGCGCGCTGCAAGTGCTGTGGCAGTCGGCTCAGGGTGGCTACCACATGGAATACGGTTATTCCTGCATGGGTTACGAGGTCGCAGGTGCGATGGGCATCAAGCTGGCCGCACCCGAGAAAGAGGTGATCTGCTTTGTCGGCGATGGCTCCTACATGATGGCCAACTCCGAGCTCGCAACCGCCGTCGCCCGCAAGGTGCCCTATACGATCGTGCTGACCGACAATTCCGGCTACGGCTGCATCAACAGGCTGCAGATCGAATGCGGCGGTGCCGAATTCAACAACATGTACAAGGACAGCGACGTCTGGCCCAAGATCGACTTCGTGGCCCACGCAGCCTCAATGGGGGCCCATGCCGAAAAGGCTGCTGACATTGCCGAACTGGAACGCAAGATCGTCGAAGCCCGCAGCCGCGACGTACCGTCCGTCATCCTGATCGACACTGACGCCGTTCCGGGCACCGATGTGGGCGGGCATTTCTGGGATGTGGCCGTGCCACAGACCGGCGGCCCGGACCGGCTGGAGGACGCCCGCCGTCGCTACAATGCCAATATCGCTCTTCAAAACACCTTCAACTGACGCGAACGCGCGCAAGAGAGACCCATATGATCCTTTATGGCACCAACCCGATTGCATGGTCCAACGATGACGACTGGTCCCTTGGCGATCATCTGAGCCTTGACGATTGCCTGAGCGATTGCCGCAAGATCGGCTTTGATGGCATCGAAAAAGGTCACAAGATGCCCGACGACGGCGCGGAGTTGAAAAGCACCCTGTCCCAATACGGACTGCGGTTCGCCGCGGGTTGGTTTTCGACGAACATTCTGACCAACGACATCGAGACGGAAAAGACGCGTCTCAAGGACTGGATCAGCTTCACCAAGGCCGCAGGCGGTGATCATATCAACGCCTGCGAATGCTCCAACACCGTTCATGGCAACGACGCCGTTGCCGTCAACGACCGCCCGATCATTTCCGATCAGGACTGGGACCGGTTCTCGGCAGGCTACGAGGAACTGTCGGCTTTCGCGCATGAACATGGGGTGAAGATGGGCTATCATCACCACATGGGTACGATCATCGAATCTGCGGCAGACATAGACCGCTTCATGGATATGGCGGGCCCCAATACGCGGCTGCTGCTTGACACGGGCCACGCCTGGTTCGGGGGTGCCGATCCTGCCGAATTGGCGCGGAAGTACATGGACCGTGTCAGCCACATCCATGCCAAGAACGTCCGCCCCGACATGGCAAAACAAGTCCGCGACGATGGGCTGAGTTTCCTTGAAGGCGTGAGACGCGGTGCCTTCACGGTGCCGGGCGACGCGGAAGGGGCTGTGGACTTCAGCCCGGTGCTAAAGATCGCAGCCGAGCATGGTTATTCCGGTTGGCTGGTTATTGAGGCCGAACAGGACAGTACCGTCCGCAATCCTTTCGAGTACCAGTCTCTAGGCCTCACGTCGCTCAAGCGGATGGCCGTGGAAGCGGGTCTTGATACCTGACATGAAGCTGTTTGATCCGGATCATCCTTTCTTTGCACCCGCCTGGCGGCGGATTGTCATTGTCGTGGCCTGTCTGAGCTGGGCGGTGCTGGAGCTGATGACCGGAGCGGTATTCTGGACGATCATTTTCGGATCGCTGGGGCTCTGGTGTCTTTACGAATTCTTTCTGTCCCGGAATGCGCGCGTTCGGGGACGCCAAAACAAGGAAAACCAATGACCGACCTGCAAAAGAAACCCTTCGGATCCCGTGGCAAGGTGCACCAGATCACCCCTGAAAGCGCAGGTTGGCGCTATGTCGGCTTTTCGCTTTACCGGCTGCACAAAGGGGATACCGCCGCCGAGGCGACTGGTGACCGGGAGGTTATTCTTGTCGTGATTGAGGGCAAGGCTGCCATCACGGGGGCCGGGCAGGACTGGGGCACGCTTGGTGACCGCATGGACGTCTTTGAAAAGACCCCTCCGCACTGCCTGTACCTGCCGAACGGCACAGACTGGGAAGCCACGGCCGAGACTGATTGTGTAATCGCCGTCTGCACGGCCCCTGGACGTGAAGGCCACGCAGCGCGTCGAATTGGCCCCGATGGCATCACCCTGACAGAGCGCGGCAAGGGGACAAACACACGGCACATCAATAATATCGCCATGGAAAATGAGGACTACTGCGACTCACTTCTGGTTACCGAAGTGTTCACGCCAGCCGGCCATTGGTCGTCCTATCCAAGCCACCGTCACGACGAGGACGATTTCCCACGCATCACGTACCTTGAAGAGACCTACTACCATCGCCTGAACCCCGCTTCTGGATTTGGTATCCAGCGCGTTTATACCGACGACGGTCAGCTTGACGAAACGATGGCGGTCGCCGACGGCGATGTGGTCTGCGTCCCACGCGGGCATCATCCCTGCGGCGCGCCCTATGGTTTCGAAATGTACTACTTGAATGTTATGGCCGGGCCGCTGCGTAAATGGCGGTTCGTACCTGCACCTGAGGTCGAATGGGTTATGGAACGCGACGCCTGACACCCGCGGTGCAAAGTTTTTAGCCATTACAAAACCTAAAATCGGCGTTGATGGCCATATATATGACGACTTTGTGAATTTGATTGTCGGCAAATCAGGCTGATACTCGCATTTCATTCCGTATTTTGCAATTTGTGGCATTCGTGGGTCATCAGGTGACCATTCGTTTGGCTAGAATACACTACTTGTAGACCGCGTACTTTAATCGTGCGTTTGATGGACAGACGGAAAGTAAGTCCTAATAAATAGTCAGGACGAGTTACTGGACAACTTAATTTTCGGACGGGTTTGCGGACAGAGCGCTAAAGGCAATCCACGGGCGGGCGATCTGCTGGCAATGGTAGCGCGTCTAGGCATCCACCAAGCTACTTAGGAAGCCATCACATCCTGAAAAGTATCCTCCTACGCCCTGCATAACATCGGCCAAGGTCGGCAGGTGAAGATCTGAGTAAGAAACTGGTATAGGATTTCCCTGTCGGTCGACAGGATATCGATATGAGTAAGAACCTGGATCTATTTTCGCGAACTCTAGGACAATCGCTTCTACCACGGGGTCGACTTCATCGGGATCTTCAGTCCCATAATGCTCTAGCATCGCTAAGAATTCCGCCCACAGAATGGCTAAATCGTGCGATCTCCAGTTAGGTTCGATCCCGACTTCCGGTCCATAAGTTGCTAGTTGATATTTTAGGGATAATTCAAGAAATTGCCGATAGTTGAAAATAATTGGAAATACGAGTGTATTCCTTGAACCGCTATCACTCGCCGCAGCTTGAATCATCAAGTCAGCGGCCATTTTGTAACCCTCCTTCATAAGAACAAGCCTCATGAACCCATCTGCGGCGATATTTGCGTTGTTGAGCGCGTCATCGGCAGCAACAAACGGTTTGTCATCCGGCGCAGGCCACCGAAATTCAGTACTTAATAAGCTTTCAAACGATTTTCTCTTTGCCATGCTAATTCCAATTTCTTCGATATCTCGAGCTATCTCGTCGATCCAAAAGACTGAAGGATTGAACTTTTGGTCAGAAGAAGATTGATTTTACGTTTCGCGCCTGTCCCGCCGGTCAGTTGGACCGTCACTTCTCTCGCCAGCGCTGAACTAATTGTGCGAGATCAGGACCAGCGCTCCATCCCCAGGCAGCACCGATTACCGTGAATACTAATACTCCTGCGATCGCTCCGAAGACACCGCCTACGATGCCAGTGCCAGCGCCAACAAAGAAGCCAACCGTTCCTCCGATAAGGCTACCAAATATCCTATTTTTCATTTTACCCTCTAATTTTGGCAACACTAGCTGCAATGTCCACTACTGGGAAGCTGCACACCAGCGTCTAAAGAGCCACCCATTAGCCGGTTTGGACGCTCAACGACGGCCCCTGTCCAGCTCTCCATGCGCTCCAGACGCTCTGCGCCGCCGCAAGTCCCACTCAAGGCTGCTTTGGTCGCCCTAGCGTAGTCGCAGGGATACCGTTTTATCCATAGGTTGTGCAAATGCGAATAAATCAGGTTGGGATCATCTGCTAGCCTCTATTGGCTATGGAGTACGCACAACAGCACCTTATAAAGATGCGCTAAGACAAGATGCGGGTTAGGAACTTCAGCAGCCGGTTCGACTTTATGCGGAGGGATTGATGGAAGAACGTGAAGTCCGCCAATTGCAGGCCGCTGGCCTTTCATTAATCCATGTCCCTTACGAGACTTGGGAAGCGCTAGAAGGCACCAGGCGCCACGGTGCGCGTTTTACACTTAATTACCGACATTCGGTCGCGAGATCAGTCAAAGCGCACTCACTCGTGCTGATCGTAGTCGACGGGTCGCACCTTCGCATCGGGATCGTTCGGTCACGACGGGCGATCTCATCGCTAGATACGCGAGTTTCGTTCGACTTCGTTGACGACATTGAGCCCGGTTCCCTTGCTCGACTGCTACGTAACGTTGAAACCCCAACGTTACGACGGGCAGCCACCCAATTGCGCACAGCGACTGAACAGATTAAATTGGTCTCGAACAAGCTCGGCCAATCGATGATCGCGGCACTAGCCGCCGACGAAGCAAACTCGCCAGTCTTGCGGCGCATCCTTGCCTGGATCGCCGGCCGCGGCCGCGTCGAGAATGCGGTCGTCATGCAGCACGACGCAATTAAGCTCGCCATCAAAGCTTTTGGCGGGGCAGATGAAGCCTATGAGTTGGCCGTTCTTGGTCCAAGCGCAATCGCCTCAATCCGCGTCCTTGAGGACGCCGCGATCGAGCATGACGCCCGTTGGTTGCCGGGGTGGACGATGCATGACAGTGACTTGACCGGACGGGCACGGTTTAGAAAACATGACGGCGAGCTCGAGATCTACACCGCTAATCGCCGACCACTTGAACTGCTTCTTGGGGTCGATCTCATCTACTTCAACGAGCGACGCGGAGCGCTGGTGATGGTTCAGTACAAGATGCTTGAGCAGGACCGCGATATGGGCGAGGGTTGGCAGGTCCGAATAGATAGGCAGTTCGAGCAAGAACTAAATCGGATGCGGCAATTCGATCGCGATCTCGATCACCAAGGCCCATACCGCCTTCATCCCGGGGGCTTCTTCTTAAAGATGATGAAACGCCGCGCAGTAGCGACTGCCGCGGGCATCGTGATTAGCCTTGGACACCTCGACCAAATGCTTAATAATGACGGCATGCGTGGGAGTCGGGGCGGTCTGCGCGTTGATCATGCCGAGCTCGATGGCCATTATCTACGCAGTGAAGCATTCGTTGATTTAGTGCGCTCGGGCTATGTAGGCACGCGTGGCGCCACCACGAACCATCTTAAGTCGATGATCGATGCGACGCTAATCGAAGGACGTGCAGTCGTTGCCGCTATTCATCACAGTTTCCACTGAATTCGAGCCGGGCACTCGGAGTTCGCTGGTCGCAGAGACGAATCTAGTCTGCGAAAGCCGTCGGAATCAATTAATGGAAAATATAATTCTCGGAGGGTTTTGCAGACAGGTAGTAAAATTGGGTCGCATCATGGCCACGTCGAAGCCTGAAGGATAGATATGTTGCATATTGAAAACAACCGGGTCTCTATTGCTGCAAGCACTCAAGACCTTCTAAGCATGCGCCAGAAGTAATCCCTCTTTTACGCTGCGTTGCCGATCTTCTTTTCGGCCCATCGTCATGTGCTCGTGGTCAGTGGTTAGGACCTCTATTTTTCGGTAGGGCAGGGCTTTTTTGCCAATACCCAGAAGTTCATCCAAAGAAATCATCCCGGTGTTTGAATAGCTAAGTACAAGGGATGAACCGCTCACCTTAACACCGTTGAAAAGGTCTTCAAATGCGCCGCGAACTTGAGACTGAATGCAGAAGGGCGACTGATGGCGCTCCTCGCGGTAGCGTCCTTTAACGACTTTACCCTTTTGAACCTGAAGCTTGGGGAAGTCATATAACACAAGCGTTTCCAACGCATGATAGAAGCGGCTGTAGTGCACAAAGCAGTACGGAGGGTCAGCATAGACCGTGCCGCCGCCAAAGCCTTTGAGGCAGTCTTTGAAATCCAGGGCAGTCGATTGATGGGGCGATACGACAGGCCGATCTGGAATATATTCTAGTACATCATTGTACTTCCGCTTGAAATACTGACCAATTGAACGCTTCCGATAGATCAAGATGTCCTTGTGCGACGAACTCGTTTTCGCATCCCGATACTGAGCATAATGCCCTGTACCTTGGCTAGCATATGCCATTGCGAACATCAGCGAAGACATAATGGCGGGGTAGATCGGCTTTGACCGGTAACCCTCTGCTACTTCTCTTAGCGCATCAATCCAGAGGCATTGCTCATAACTCCACCATGTCCCTGAGTAATTCTTGGCAAACAAGTGCCATTTGTAATCGAAGGCTCGTGTTAAAAGCCCGCGCTGGCGTTCCTCATGTTCGTTGAAGACGGCGAACGGCATATCACCACCGTAGTCCACCACCAGCATGCGCTTGCGGTGCTCCAGAATTTCTCCGGCGACTCCCAACAGTTGATCAGCGCTTGGGGTCGACTGGTCCCGGTATGCCCTGTTGTATGTATCAGCGAGCAAACCGGAGTAGGCCTGAATGTCGTTTGAAATCACCGTGGCCTGCTGCCCAATCGCACCAGACAACGATCCGCTGCCTGCGAACAAGTCACATATTGGGCGTTCATCGCGCACACGATTGATGCCACCAAGGACAAATCCCATGATCTTAGACTTGGATCCCATGTACTTAATGAGGCTTGGGTATTCTTGTGCCTTCAGGCATTCTACGTCTTGGACAGTTGTGAGCAAAACTTCGCACTCCGGTGTGAACTCTATCCTAAAACGGGATAATGTTTTGTATGAGGATGGGGTCTTTGGGTCAAGCGGAAAAATGATAGACGATCAGCAAGACACGCAGAATGCGATCCAACGCGAGATACTCATCGGTATCAGGGTCAATGCGCAGCTGACGCAAACACAGCTTTCCCAAAAGTTGGGGCATCCCCAAAGCTATGTCTCGAAATATGAGGCAGGGCAGAGGAAATTGACCTTGATTGAAGTCAGAGAGATTGCTCTGTGCTGCGGCGTAAGTCTCCACGAATTCGTCGCACAATTTGAGCAAGAATTAAAAATGAGTGAAGTCTAACATGGACCCATATAGATATTTCCCAGCCGGATTTTTAGACAAATATCGTATCTTGGAATGGCGCCATGCTTTGGCCATTCTGAAGGGCGAGTTTCCTGAACAGTTCGAAGATCTGTGTGATGTTCTAGATGCGTTTGAGCTGAGGGAAAGTAGCATAACTTTAGGCGGAGGTGGGAAATCACTTGTTTCAGGGTATCTTGATCGCGCGCTGTACAAGCGAGGATGGGCAGAAAAAGGTTTTGATACGGCCACCGTGATTGATGGTGTCACGTACGCGACACCCACTCATAAGATCGATTGCGTGAAAGGGCGCATCGCGCTCGACATCGAATGGAATAATAAGACTGAGTTCTATGATCGCGATCTTAACAACTTCCGCATGCTACATAATCTCGGTGCAATAAGTGTTGGAATCATTGTGACTCGCGACTCCAGCTTGCAGGCTGACGTCTTCAAGCCGCTCAATATTGGAAGCAAGTACGGCGCATCCACGACGCATCTTAATAAGCTTATTCCGAAAGTAGATGGGGGTGGCGCCGGCGGATGCCCACTGCTGGTCATAGCCGTTAAATCGGGCGCTTTTTTCGCAGGAAAATGAAAAGTTTTGGTAATATTAGTATTGGTGAAAAATTAGCAGTAGTATTTTGCATCGCAACTGACAACATCTATGAGACCGATCATTCCAATGTTTGGATAGATAACAGTGGCGTGTGATGGGCTAGAGAGTTCCTGGCACTGAATCGTAAGAGAAGTCGCAAGCAAGCAAGATTTCTGTTGGATGATACACCTTATACCCGCGCTGCCTCCTACCCGCCTCTGATATGAGGTGGAGATTTTTCTTTGCTCTGGAACCGAGGACGTAGAGAAGCTTGTTAGCAGCAGCGACCTTGTCACTCTCGTTAAAATGGGGGACCATGCCCTCGAGCAGGCCGAAGGCAATCACAGCCTCGAATTCAGCGCCTTTGACGCCATGGATTGTCGACACAGTGATTCCTGTTTTCACGTCGAACACCTTCCGGAACATTGCTGTCTCGGCGATAGAGGCTGCACCGTCTGCGGTCAGGCGGTCAATCCGCCGCTGGGAGCTCTCTACAAAAGCGTCATAATGCTCGACCAGCATCGGCGAGGTCGTTTGGTCTATGCCGAGCACGGCAAACAGAGCCTCGAAACATTCGCGCAGATAGGTGAGGCCGTCGGTCGTGGCAAAGGTAATACCGTTCGACGCGCGCAATAGCGATTTCCGCGTGATGGCACTGGTGTTGATACCGGCTAGGTCGAGCTCGGCGATAACCTCCCCTGCCCAGCGGTTTCGCCGAATGTAGAGTTGTGGCGAAGCCTCGGTCAGAATTATGCGCGAGAGTTTGTACCAGAAATTATCGATGTCGCGCGCGAATGGCACCATGCCGGGGCCGGAGAAATTGTAATCCGGCAGCGCCGCGACGAGGTGCCGCGTCATACTAGCAAGAGGCGGCCACTGCGGCCCGATTATACATACCTCGCTCGGAGCAATGCCGATGGTTTCGATATTATGTCGGATCAGCCGAATAATCTCGACCTCGAGCGCATCTCTATCAATCGAATAATCGAATGAGATGACGCTGGCAAAGTCCTTGTACTTGCCTTCCGCAGTGATCTTAGAAGCAAGCTGATTAAAATTTTCGAAATAGCCGACGATCCGATCGGACGATCGGTAATTTTTAGACAGGTTCAGCTCTTTGAACGTCACGCCACTCAGTGCTGAAAATTCGGCGGGGGTGATAGCATAACCACCGAGTGATCCATAGATCGCTTGGTTCGGATCCCCGACGACAAACGCCTTCGCCTTACCCTTCGATGCTCTCAGAATGGCACCAAAAATCCCGTACTGGATCTCCTTGGTGTCCTGATATTCGTCGATGAGCACCGTCGTGAAGATCGAGCCCAGCAGCACGCTGATCGATGGTATGTCACGGATCAGT
>TARA_R100000935_G_scaffold58299_1_pt1 | contig 16505 bp, 13 predicted proteins | sample TARA_R100000935 | Tara Oceans TARA_R100000935 (sample SAMEA2621502) | marine metagenome | biome: marine biome (ENVO:00000447); feature: surface water layer (ENVO:00002042); material: "saline water (ENVO:00002010), including plankton (ENVO:xxxxxxxx)" | depth 5 m | reverse complement strand
CCAAGGCCGCCAGGGGAAACCCCGGCGGCCTTTTCCTTTGGGGGACAGGCGGTCGCCTGCAGGTAGTTTCCGCTCAGGGCTGGGCCGCCGGATGCTATGAAACCCAGGCGTGCGGCGGGGGAGTGCGATGGCGGCGGATACAGGTGCGGCGGGCGCCGCGGAGCTTCTCGGCCATGGTTCTCCCGCAGATTGGGTTGAACTCGCCAAATTTACGCGCCCCAGGGCCCCGACGCCCCGGGAACAGCACGGCGGGCTCTGCATCTGGCTGACGGACACCCAGATCAGTCTGCTGGGTCCGAGCGCCGCCACCTTCCATCGCTCGGTCAAGGAGGTCACCGGGACGGACGGCCTGCAGAGCGCCGCGGTGGTGAACGTCACGTTCGAGCCGAGCTACGAGACCCTGACCTTCCACCGGATCTGCGTGGTGCGAAACGGCCAGGAGCGGCTCATCGATCCGCGGGCCCATGCCCAGGTCTTCCGGCGCGAGCCCGATCTTGAGCGGGCGATCTATGATGGTCGGCTGACGGCCAACATCACCCTTCCCGACATCCGGGTGGGCGACCTTGTCGATGTCGCCTTCAGCGTCTCGGGGGATCACCCGATCGTCGGGCGGCACTTCAGCCGCGAGTGGCTCTTCAACTGGGGGTGCTGGGTGGGCGAGACACGGGTGCGGCTGCTGGCCCCTGTGGAGCGTAGGCTGACGATGCTGGGCTGGAGCGGCGCGCCGGCCGCTCAGGAGCGTCTTCTGAACGGCGCCTGCGAGCGCGTCTGGCGCAGCCAGCAAACCGAGGCGGTCGAGCTTGAGCCGGACATGCCGTCCTGGGTGCGGCCCTATGCGACGATAAGGGTCTGCGATCGCACGGCCTGGCCCGAGGTCGCCGCGCTCTTCGCGCCCCACTACTCGACAAGCGGAGTCCTGCCTCCAGGCCTGGAGGAGGACGCCGCGGGCCTGGTGGGGCTGGAGCCCAAGGCCAGGGCGGCGGCCGCCTTGCGGCTGGTGCAGAGCGCTCTGCGCTACCAGTCGGTCTCCCTGGGGGAGGGCGGGTTCGTCCCGCGCAGCCTGGCCGACATCTGGGTCTCTCGGTCGGGGGATTGCAAGGACGCCTCCCGCCTGCTGGTCGCGCTGCTCACGCGTCTCGGACTCACGGCCCATCCCGTGCTTGTCAATACCTGGAAGGGCTGGATCCTCGACCAGGAGCCGGCCTCGCCGCTGTCATTCGACCACTGTATCGTCGGGCTCACCCTTGGCGCCGAGACCTTCTGGCTGGACCCCACCATGGCGCCGCAGGCTGAGGAGCTCGACACCATCTATCAGCCCCGCTTCGGTTGGGGCCTGCCATTGAAGACCGGGGCGAGCCTGGTCTGGATGGGGGTGGGCGAGGTCGTTGAACTGCTGCATGTGGAGGAGATCATCGGCGCGCCGCGGACGGTCGCCGATCCGGTCGAGCTCGAAATCCGCTCGTCCTATTTCAACTGGCGCGCCGAGATGGAGCGCCGCCGCTGGGACGCCAGCCACGCCCAGGCCGAGCGGGACTATGTCTCAGCCCGACGCAACGGCTACGGCGAGCTGGAGCTGCTTGAGCCGATCCATCTGGCCGATGACCGCAAGCGAAACGCCGTCCGCACCCTTGAGCGCTACCGGGCGCCCGCGCCCTGGGTGGCCAGTCCCAAGGGGGAGATGGCCGAGCTGTTGCTCAGGGACGGCTTCCTGGATCACCAGCTGCCGACGCCGGAAACCTCGCAGCGCCGCTGGCCCATCGACCTGGGCCGGCCGCGGCGGGTCAGGCATGAATACGTTGTGGCCTTGCCTGCGCCGCTCCAGGGCGCTGGCTGGGATGAGACCTACGAAGGGCCATCTGTCTCGGCGCGGCTGGCGCTTACGGTTGCGCCGGGAGGCCGCGAGGCGCGACTGCTCCGGGAGATCGAATTTCGCGAGCCCTTTCTGGCCGCGGAACAGGCCGCCGCCTATTTCCGCTTCCGAGCCAAGGTCCTGTCTGAGTCCGGCGCCACCCTTCGGCTTCCTGTTCAGAAGGGCAAGTTCGTCACGCCGCCCAAGGGCCTGCTTGGCAACATCCAGACCTACTGGGGACGCTGGCTGTTTGGGATTTTCTGGGTGGCGTACATCCTGGCGACGTTCTTCGACGTCTGAGGCGGTCGCCTTTCCGTTTTCGAAACCCACACATGGTTGTCTGTCGCCTGCGCACGCATCTTGCAGGGGATCAACCTGAGCGTGCGAAAACGGGAGGGGGCGCCAGAATGGGAGCCGGGATCAGCGTCGAGACGCGGCGGGCCAGCGAGCTCGACCCGCAGGCGCGCGCCCTGTGGGCGCAGTTCCGCGATGGCGATCCGGCCCTTTCCAGCCCCTATTTCGACCTGCGCTATGTGCTCGCCGCCAGCACCGTGGCGCCCCACGCCCAGGTGGCGGTGATCCGTCAGGGCGGCGAGATTGTCGGCTTCCTGCCGTTCCAGCGTCGCGGCGGGGCGATCCAGCCCATGGCCGCGCCGCTCACCGACTATCACGGTCTGATCGCGAAGCCTGGCGCCGAAATCGATCTGAAGGTGGTGCTCGAGCATCTGCAGGCCCGCCGCTTCCGCTTCGGCGGCCTGGTCGGAGGCCAGGCGCGGACCGTCAACGCCGCGGCGCCCAAGCCGGCCATGATCGCCGACCTCACCGGCGGCTACGAGGCCTATCTGGAAGGCCGCCGGGCGGCGGGGCAGGGCGGCTTTCTCAAGGACAAGCGTCGACGTCAGCGGCAACTGGCCGAACAGGTAGGACCGCTCAGCTTCACCCTGTCGGCTGATCCCGACATGCTGGAAATGATCATCGCCGACAAGCGTGCGCAGATGCGGCGCACCGGCCAGCATGACGTCTTTTCGACGCCTTGGACCCAAGACCTGCTGCGGCGGCTGAACGACGACACTGATCCGGACTTCGGGCTTCGGGTGGCGGTCCTGCGGGCTGGCGACAAGGTGGTGGCGGCTGAGGCCGGCCTGCTGTCGGGTCCGGTCTATCACCTGTGGTTTCCGATCTATGATCCGGACTTCGCTCGCTATTCCCCCGGCGCCCTGATGACGCTGGAGACGCTGCGGGTGCTGGCCGAGCAGGGGGTGGCCTACGCTGACTTCGGCCCTGGGGCGGAGGACTACAAACGCGCCTTCGCCGACGAGGGCGACGAGGTGGTGGAGGGCGACGTCACCGCCGACCCGCTTGTGGAAGGCCTGCGGGATCTGGTCCGCCAGAGCGTGGCGGGCTCTCCGCGACTGCATGACCACCTTCGCGCCCTCTACCAGCGCCTGGACCGGCGCCTGGACCGTATCGCAGCCTGCGAGCCTGGCCTGAACGGTCAGATCACCGCGGCGGGCCGATCCCTGGGCCACCTTGGACGTCGCCGTCCCGGGATCAGGGCCGGGGTGGGCTTCGGACTCGGGCTTTCTCTCGCCGGCGTCACGGCCGGCCTCATCCTTCTGGACTGACGAAAGACTGGACCATGACCGCTGACACGCTTTCAGATCGTCTGATCCCGGCCTGGGCGCCGCAACAGAAGACGGGCTTCCGCAAAGCCCCGATCACCTTCGCCCATCGCCTGGCGCAGACCGGTCTGTTCGAGGATGACGCCCTGGCGGCCCTGCTCGACCGCTATCCGGCCGAGCTCTACGACATCAATCTGTTCGACTATGACGACGAGGGTCAGGTCACCATGCGCACCGGCGTGCGCGGCCGGTTGCCGGGCGAGAAGGTGCTGGAAGGCATCAAGGATGGCCGGGTCTGGGTGCAGCTGCGCCGTGTTGAGCAGCATTATGAAGCCCTGATCCCCGTCATTCACGGCGCCTTTCGTGAGATCGCCCGGGAGGCGCCGGGCTTCCGGCCGGTCCAGCTGAACGGCCAGCTGATCCTCTCGGCCCCTCAGGCCAAGGTGCCGTTCCACGCCGACGCTCCAGGCGTCTGCCTGTTCCACATGCGCGGCCGCAAGCGAATCTGGATCTACCCGGTGGATGAGGCCCACATGCCCCAGACGGGCATGGAGGACATCATGCTCAAGCAGCAGACTGAAGACCTGCCCTATCGCCGCGACATGGACGCCGCGGCGCAGGTTTTCGACCTGGAGCCCGGCATGGCCGTCACCTGGCCCCTGCACGCGCCGCACCGGATCGAGAATCAGGAGGGATTCAACGTCTCCCTGTCGGTGGACTACCAGACCTGGGGCACGCGGATCACCAACGGGGCGCACTACGCCAACGGCATCTTCCGCCGCAAAGGCCTGCCGGTGGCGGCCATGTCCCGCACCCCCATGCCGGCCCGGGCGGGTCTTTGGGCCGCCTCCCTGGCGCTGAAGCGCGCAGGCCTTGTGGAAGACAAGATCGCCAATCTCGACCGCAGCTTCGAACTGGACGGCGTCAAGACCTGACCAGGGCGGCGGAGAGCCTGAGGATCAGGTCCGCCGGTCGGCCTTGCTGTCGGCCGGTTCTGGGTCGTCACTGGCCGGCGCGCCTGTATCGGGGTCCGTCCGGGTCTTTTCGCTGTGGGTCGATCCCTCCGACCCGGCAGGCACATAGGCCGAGGTGGGCGGCGAGCCCGGCCGCTGTTCATCATCGCGGTTGCGGTCATCGCCCGGCGAGGCGGGGGCGGCCTTGGGGTCGTGGTTGGAAGGGTCGCTCATGGGGGCCTCGCGATGACAATGGGTCGTCCAAGCCAAACGCTGTCGCAGGCCGTTTGATCCAACTTGCCCGTGCGGGCGCCCCCTGCTAAACGAGCCGGCTCCGGTGATGAACCGCGCGCCGGCGGGCTTTCCGCTTCCCGGCGCGCTGTCTATTGTTCGGAGCCAAGGTCTCGCCTCTGAGAGGCGGCGGGGTCTAGGCGTGTAGGAGTGTAGCTCAGCTGGTAGAGCATCGGTCTCCAAAACCGAGGGCCGGGGGTTCGAGTCCCTCCACTCCTGCCACCATATCTGTCTGTGAAGCTGTGAACCGCGCGGGCGGGGCCCGACCAAGAGCCGCCGCCCTCAAGTAGAAAGTCGCTATCCTCGATGGCCAGGAAACCGGGCGCCACGCCGCAAGCGATGAGGAACCGGGCCGCCAAGACGGCCGCGGCCATGTCCTCGGGCTCGCCGCTCGCCGACTCCGCGCCGAAGAAGAAGACCCCTCCGGGCCAGTTCATGCGGGAGGTCCGCGCTGAAGCGCGCAAGATCACCTGGACGAGCCGCAAGGAGACCTGGATCACCTCGGTGATGGTCGGGATCATGGTCGTTCTGGCGGCGATTTTCTTTTTCGGGGTCGACTTCATCATCGGCTGGCTGATGGGCCTGATCCTCCAGCTCGCCAACGCGGGATAATCTAGAATGAACGCTGAAACCGCGGACGCCGTCGCGCCGACCAATCACAAGTGGTACATCGTCCACGCCTACTCGAACTTCGAGAAGAAGGTGAAGGAGGCGATCCTCGATCAGGCCCGCAACCAGGGCCTTGAGGATCAGTTCTCCGAGGTGCTCGTGCCTACCGAGGACGTGGTCGAGATCCGCCGCGGCCGGAAGATCAACACCGAGCGCAAGTTCTTCCCCGGCTACGTGCTGGTGAAGATGAACCTCACCGATGAGGCCTACCACCTCATCAAGAACACCCCGAAGGTCACGGGCTTCCTCGGCTCCGGCGCGAAGCCGCTGCCGGTCTCCGAAAAGGAAGTCGCGCGGATCATCGGCGCCATCGAAGAGGGTGTTGAGCGGCCCAAGCCGACCATCAGCTTCGAGATCGGCGAGCAGGTTCGCGTCACCGATGGCCCCTTCGCCAGCTTCAACGGCTCGGTGGAACAGGTCGACGAAGAGCGCGCCCGCCTGCGGGTCACCGTCTCCATCTTCGGCCGCGCCACCCCTGTCGAACTCGAATACGGCCAGGTCGAAAAAACCAGCTGATCGGGCTTCGCGTCCCACAAACGGTGACACGAAGGACACCAAGGATGCGAAGGACACGAAGGGATGGATGACGCCGCAGAGCGGGTCATTCGGGAAGTCGTTGACGCAGGCCTCAAGGTCCACCGTGCGCTTGGCCCGGGGCTGCTTGAGGCGGCCTATGAGCATTGTCTAGCCTACGAGCTTGAGGCTCGTAGGCTGACGGTGGAGCGTCAGGTTCCCCTGCCCATTGTCTATGAAGGCCTCAGGCTGGAGGGCGCCTATCGCCTCGACCTTCTGGTCGACCGGTGCGTGATCGTTGAAGTGAAAGCCGTCGAGGCGCTTTCGCGCCTCCATGAGGCGCAGATTCTCACCTATATGAGGCTGTCGGGCCATCGACTGGGTCTGCTCATGAACTTCAACGCCGAGCTTTTGAAGCAAGGGCTCCGTCGCCTCGTTCTCTAACTTCGTGTCCTTGGCTTCCTTGGTGTCCTTTGTGTCACCTCTTCATTCCTTTGCACACAGCTTGCCCACCGGGAGTCTCGCTGATAGAAGCGCGGGCTTCGCCGGGCGGCCGTTGGTCGCGCGGCTCAAATCCGTGGGAGGGGGCTGGCCAGCCATAACCCCGCACCACGGCTCAACAGGCCGGACGTCCGGCCAAAGAGGAGAAGATGGCCAAGAAAATTCTGGGCTATATCAAGCTGCAGGTGCCCGCGGGCTCCGCCACCCCTTCGCCGCCCATCGGGCCGGCGCTCGGTCAGCGCGGCGTCAACATCATGGGCTTCTGCAAGGAGTTCAACGCCCGCACCGAGAAGGAAGTGAAAGGCACGCCCCTGCCGACGGTGATCACCGTCTATCAGGACAAGTCGTTCACCTTCGTTACCAAGACCCCGCCGGCGACCCACTACATCAAGCAGGCGGTGGGCATTAAGTCCGGCGCCAAGCTCACCGGCCGCGAGACCGTGGGCAGCATCACCCGCGCCCAGCTGCGGGAGATCGCCGAGTCGAAGATGAAGGATCTCAACGCCAACGACGTCGAGTCCGCCGCCCGCATCATCGAGGGCTCCGCCCGTTCGATGGGCCTTGAGATCGTGGAGGCCTGAGGACCATGCCTAAGCAAGCAAAGCGCATCCAGGCCTGGACCGGCGACCGTCTGGCCGCTCATTCGGTCGAAGACGCCATCAAGCTGGTCAAGGAAAACGCCAAGGCCAAGTTCGACGAGTCCATCGAGATCTCCGTCAATCTGGGCGTCGATCCCCGCCACGCCGACCAGCAGGTCCGTGGCGTGGTGAACCTGCCCTCCGGCACCGGCCGCGACGTCCGCGTCGCCGTCATCGCCAAGGACGCCAAGGCTGACGAAGCCACCGCCGCCGGCGCCGACATCGTCGGGGCCGAAGAGCTGGTGGAACGCATCCAGGGCGGCTTCATGGAGTTCGACCGCGTGATCGCCACGCCCGACATGATGGCCCTGGTCGGCCGTCTGGGTAAGGTGCTTGGCCCCCGCGGCCTGATGCCGAACCCTCGCGTCGGCACCGTGACCCCCAACGTGGCCCAGGCCGTGAAGGACGCCAAGGGCGGCGCCATCGAGTTCCGCACCGAGAAGACCGGCATCATCCACGCCGGCATCGGCAAGGCGAGCTTCTCGGACGACGCCATCCTGGCCAACGTCAAGGCCCTGGTGGACGCGCTGAACAAGGCCAAGCCTTCGGGCGCCAAGGGCACCTATGTGAAGAAGATCAGCCTGTCTTCGACCATGGGCCCCGGCTTCCGGGTCGACACCAGCTCGGCCGGCGCCTAAGCGCCACCAGGCTGAACAGACGATCTGGGGGCTGCGACGACGCGGCCCCCTTTTTCGTGGGCGCGATGCGAGCGCGCCGGGGCGTTGCGCTCAGGCCGGCCCTGCTGTATGAGCCGCCCCTCTAAGGTTTCGCCGCTCCGCAAGGAGGGGCGGGGACTGGGAGTTTCCCGCAAGGGGGCTTCCGATCCTGTCCAAGAACTGCGGGATCCAGGGGTCGCCTGGATCATAAGCGTGGAAGAGCCCTTCCACACTCGCGGGGAGACGGGAAGATGACGCCGACAAGGCCCATTTCCGCATGGCGGACAAGGGCGCGACGGCTGCGGCTTCTCTCACAGGACAGGCTTGATGGTTCCAAGGCGGGGCTTCCCCGCTGCGTGACCGTCGAACGGCGTCTGGAATGGTCCAGGCGTCGCACCTGAGTAGGAGACCGCAATGGACCGCGCTCAAAAGCAGGAAGCGATCGAGACGCTGAAAAGCGTCTTTGCCGAATCCGGCGCCGTGGTCGTGACCCACAATCTGGGTCTGACCGTTGCGGAAATGACGAATCTCCGGGGTCGCCTGCGTGAGCAGGGCGCCCAGCTGAAGGTGGTGAAGAACACCCTGGCCCAGAAGGCTCTGAACGGCTCGGTTGGCGAGGAGGGCGACGCCCTTTTCACTGGCCCTGTCGCCATCGCCTACGGCCCGGACCCGGTCTCCGCCGCCAAGGTCGCCACCCAGTTCGCCAAGGAAAACGAGAAACTCGTGATCATGGGCGGCCTGATGGGCACGCAGGTTCTGGACAAGACCGGGGTGAGCGCGCTTGCGACTCTGCCCTCGCTCGACCAGCTCCGCGGCAAGATCATTGGCCTCGTCCAGGCGCCCGCGACCAAGATCGCCGGCATCCTGCAGGCGCCGGCCGGTCAGCTGGCCCGCGTCATGGGCGCATATGCCGCCAAAGACGCCGCCTGATCGTCATTTTCCCGACATCCCAAATCTCTCAAGGATCAAAATCCCATGGCTAACCTCGAAAAGATCGTCGAAGACCTGTCGGCTCTGACCGTCCTGGAGGCCGCTGAGCTCTCCAAGATGCTGGAAGAAAAGTGGGGCGTTTCCGCCGCCGCTCCGGTGGCCGCTGCGGCCCCCGCCGCCGCCGGCGCCCCGGCTGAAGCTGCTGAAGAGCAGACCGAGTTCACCGTCGTCCTGACCGGCGGCGGCGACAAGAAGATCAACGTGATTAAGGAAGTTCGCGGCGTGCGTCCGGACCTCGGCCTGAAAGAAGCCAAGGACCTGGTGGAAGGCGCTCCCCAGAACATCAAGGAAAACATCTCCAAGCAGGAAGCTGAAGAGATCAAGAAGAAGCTCGAAGAAGCCGGCGCTTCGGTCCAAATCAAGTAGGACCAAAGCGGCGCATCTCGCGTCTCTTTCGCGGGCCCGGGGGAAACCTCCGGGCCCGTTTCCATGTGCGCCGCCCGTCATCTGGCCTCCTGACCGCGACCACTTTCCCAGCGGCCCGACTGGCGCGATAGTCGACCATGCCCGTCACGCTCGAGACCCCCAGCCTGGACCTGCTGCCCGCCTATGCCGATGCGCTGCGGCGGGGCTGGTCGTCTGACAATGTGCGCGGCAAGTCGGCGGCTGATGAAGAGCTCGAGCGCATCGCCGCCGATCCGGAGGCCTTCGTCCGGTCCCTGGACAATCCCGACGGTGGCGGGCCTCCCGTCATGCGGCTCGATGGAAGCCTGGGGACCCGTCTGCCCAGCATCCGGCGCTGGATCTGGGACGAGGGGTTCTGCGGGTCCATTGGTCTGCGCTGGGGCCCGGGCGGTGGGCCGCTGCCCGACTGGTTTCCCTATGGCCATATTGGATATGCCGTGCCGTCCTGGCGGCGGGGAAGGGGCTACGCCACGGAGGGGCTGAGGCTATTGCTGCCAGAGGCCCGGGCGCGGGGCCTGGATCACGTGGAGCTCACCACCGACGCCGACAATCCGGCCTCGCAGAGGATGGTAGTGAAGAACGGCGGGTTTCTCGCCGCGCGCGAGGCCGGCGGAAGCCTTCATGGCGGCGCGGAAATCCTGCGCTGGCGGATTGATCTGTAGGCGGCGCCCCTCTGCCCAGTTCCACAGCGCCCTTAACTTTTCTGTGGAAGGGGCTTCCCAAGCGCTTGCAAAAGCCCTATCTGGCGAGCTTCGCGAAATTCCGATTCAGCTAAGACGCGAGTCTTCGCACGTTCCGTCTCCGAGGCATGGTCCGTCGCCCTCCGACCATGCGAGGGAGCGTCCCCGACGTAAAGGGGACATTTCCAGCGTCCGGCCCCCGGTCATCCGGGGGTTGAGGGTGGACGCAGGATGACACTTACGGCGCGCTGGCCTGTCGCCCGCGCGCGCTCAAGGGAATAACATGGCGCAATCCTTCACCGGCAAGAAGCGGATCCGGAAGTCTTTCGGCCGCATCCCCGAAGCTGTGCAGATGCCGAACCTGATCGAGGTTCAGCGCTCGTCCTACGAACAGTTCCTGCAGCGTGAAGTGCGCCCGGCCGATCGCCGGGACGAAGGGATCGAGGCGGTTTTCAAGTCCGTCTTCCCGATCAAGGATTTCAACGAGCGCGCCGTGCTCGAATATGTGTCCTACGAGTTCGAGGACCCGAAGTACGACGTCGAGGAATGCGTCCAGCGGGACATGACCTACGCCGCGCCGCTGAAGGTCAAGCTGCGCCTCATCGTGTTCGAAACCGATGAAGAGACCGGCGCCCGCTCGGTGAAGGACATCAAGGAGCAGGACGTCTACATGGGCGATATCCCGCTCATGACGGAGAAGGGCACCTTCATCGTCAACGGGACCCAGCGCGTCATCGTCTCGCAGATGCACCGCTCGCCGGGCGTCTTCTTCGACCACGACAAGGGCAAGACCCATTCCTCGGGCAAGCTCCTGTTCGCCGCCCGCGTCATTCCCTATCGCGGCTCCTGGCTCGACTTCGAGTTCGACGCCAAGGACATCGTCTATGTCCGCATCGACCGCCGCCGCAAGCTGCCGGCCTCGACCTTCCTCATGGCCCTCGGCATGGATGGGGAGGAGATCCTCTCCACCTTCTACGAGACCGTGACCTTCGAGAAGCGTGAAGGCGGCTGGGCCACGGCCTACAAGCCCGACCGCTGGCGCGGCGTGAAGCCGGAATTCCCCCTCATCGACGCCGAGACCGGCGAAGAGGTGGCTCCGGCCGGCCAGAAGATCTCCGCCCGCAACGCCAAGAAGTTCGCCGATGCGGGTCTCAAGACCCTGCTGCTGGCGCCCGAAGCCCTGACCGGCCGCTACCTGGCCGCCGACATGGTCAACCACGAGACCGGCGAAATCTACGGCGAGGCCGGCGACGAGCTGGACGTCACCCTGCTGGCCGCTCTGGAAGAGCAGGGCTTCACCAGCTTCGACGTGCTGGACATCGATGAGGTCACGGTGGGCGCCTACATGCGCAACACCCTGCGCATCGACAAAAACACCGCCCGCGAAGACGCCCTGTTCGACATCTACCGGGTCATGCGCCCGGGTGAGCCGCCGACGGTGGAAGCCGCCGAGGCCATGTACAACAGCCTCTTCTTCGACTCCGAGCGCTACGACCTGTCCTCGGTCGGCCGCGTGAAGATGAACATGCGCCTGGAGCTGGACTGCCCCGACGACGTGCGCGTTCTGCGCAAGGACGACGTGCTGGCGGTGCTCAAGACCCTGGTCGGCCTGCGGGACGGCCGCGGCGAGATCGACGACATCGACAACCTCGGCAACCGCCGGGTCCGCTCGGTGGGCGAGCTTCTGGAGAACCAATACCGCGTCGGCCTGCTGCGCATGGAGCGCGCCATCAAGGAGCGCATGTCCAGCGTCGATATCGACACGGTCATGCCCCACGACCTGATCAATGCGAAGCCGGCGGCCGCCGCCGTGCGGGAGTTCTTCGGCTCCTCGCAGCTCTCGCAGTTCATGGATCAGACCAACCCGCTGTCGGAAATCACCCACAAGCGCCGTCTCTCGGCCCTTGGCCCCGGTGGTCTGACCCGCGAGCGGGCGGGCTTCGAAGTCCGCGACGTGCACCCGACCCACTACGGCCGGATCTGCCCCATTGAGACCCCGGAAGGCCCGAACATCGGCCTGATCAACTCGCTGGCCACCCACGCGGTGGTCAACAAGTACGGCTTCATCGAAAGCCCGTATCGCCGGGTCAAGGACGGCAGGATCACCGACGAGGTGGTCTACATGTCGGCCATGGAAGAGGCCAAGCACGTCATCGCCCAGGCCAACATCAAGCTGCTCGACGGCGAGATCGTCGACGACCTGGTGCCGGGCCGCGTGAACGGCGATCCGACCCTGCTGCCCAAGGACACCGTCGACCTGATGGACGTCTCGCCCAAGCAGGTCGTCTCGGTCGCCGCCTCGCTGATCCCGTTCCTTGAAAACGATGACGCCAACCGCGCCCTGATGGGCTCGAACATGCAGAAGCAGGCCGTGCCGCTGGTCCGCACCGACGCCCCCCTGGTGGGCACCGGGATGGAAAGCGTTGTGGCCGTGGACTCCGGCGCCGTGGTCGTGGCCCGCCGTTCGGGTGTGGTCGAGCAGATCGACGGCACCCGGATCGTCGTCCGTGCGACGGAAGAGACCGACCCCACCAAGCCGGGCGTCGACATCTACCGCCTGCAGAAGTTCCAGCGCTCCAACACCTCCACCTGCATCAACCAGCGTCCGCTGGTCCGCGTGGGCGACCGGATCGCGGCTGGCGACGTGGTGGCCGACGGCCCGTCCACCGAGCTCGGCGAACTGGCCCTGGGTCGCAACGTGCTCGTCGCGTTCATGCCCTGGAACGGCTACAACTTCGAGGACTCCATCCTCATCTCCGAGCGCATCGTGCGCGATGACGTCTTCACCTCGATCCACATCGAGGAGTTCGAGGTCATGGCCCGGGACACCAAGCTCGGTCCTGAGGAAATCACCCGCGACATCCCCAATGTCGGCGAGGAGGCCCTGCGCAACCTCGACGAGGCCGGCATCGTCGCCATCGGCGCCGAGATCCAGCCGGGCGACATCCTGGTGGGCAAGGTCACGCCCAAGGGCGAAAGCCCGATGACGCCGGAAGAAAAGCTCCTGCGCGCCATCTTCGGTGAGAAGGCTTCCGACGTCCGCGACACCTCCCTGCGCCTGCCGCCCGGCGTGTCGGGCACGGTGGTCGAGGTCCGCGTGTTCAACCGCCACGGCGTCGACAAGGACGAGCGCGCCATGGCCATCGAGCGCGCCGAGATCGACCGTCTGGGCAAGGACCGCGACGACGAGTTCGCCATCCTGAATCGCAACATGACCTCGCGTCTGCGCGAGATGCTGGTGGGCAAGGTCGCCGTGTCCGGTCCCAAGGGTCTGGGCCGCGGCGAGATCACCGCCGAGAAGCTGGGCGACATCGCGCCGGGCCTCTGGTGGCAGATCGCCCTGGAAGACGAGAAGGCCATGGGCGAGCTGGAGGCCATGCGCCGCCAGTTCGACGAGGCCCGCAAGCGTCTTGACCGTCGCTTCGAGGACAAGGTCGACAAGCTGCAGCGCGGCGACGAACTGCCCCCTGGCGTGATGAAGATGGTCAAGGTCTTCGTGGCCGTGAAGCGCAAGCTTCAGCCCGGGGACAAGATGGCCGGCCGTCACGGCAACAAGGGCGTCATCTCCAAGATCCTGCCGATCGAGGACATGCCGCACCTTGAGGATGGCATGAATGTCGACATCGTTCTGAACCCGCTGGGCGTGCCCTCGCGGATGAACGTCGGCCAGATCTTCGAAACCCACCTGGGCTGGGCCGCCGCCGGCCTGGGCCGTCAGATCGCCGACCTGCTGGAAGCCTGGCAGAACGGCGGCCAGCGGCAGGCCCTGATGGACTGGCTGCGGGACATCTACGGACCCGAGGAAGAGCTGCCCGAGACCGATGAGGAACTCATCGAGCTCGCCCGCAACCTCTCCAAGGGCGTGCCCTTCGCCACCCCGGTCTTCGACGGCGCCCATATCGACGACATCGAGAACCTGCTGGAAAAGGCCGGTCTCAACCGTTCGGGTCAGGTCATGCTGTACGACGGCCAGACCGGCGACCAGTTCAAGCGCCCGGTCACGGTCGGCTATATCTACATGCTGAAGCTGCACCACCTGGTGGACGACAAGATCCACGCCCGCTCCATCGGCCCCTACAGCCTGGTCACCCAGCAGCCCCTGGGCGGCAAGGCCCAGTTCGGCGGTCAGCGGTTCGGGGAGATGGAGGTCTGGGCGCTGGAAGCCTACGGCGCGGCCTACACCCTGCAGGAAATGCTGACGGTGAAGTCCGACGACGTGGCCGGCCGGACCAAGGTCTACGAGTCCATCGTCCGCGGCGACGACACCTTCGAGGCGGGCATCCCCGAGAGCTTCAACGTTCTCGTCAAGGAAATGCGCTCGCTCGGCCTGAACGTGGAGCTGGAGAACAGCTGACCGCTGCCTTCATCCCGCGCCGCTTTTGCGGGGGGAGGGGCCGTCAGCCTCTCCCTCTCGCCTTCCAGAATGACTGACGAACTGGAAATCTGATGAACCAGGAAGTCCTGAATATCTTCAATCCGGTCCAGGCCGCCCCGACCTTCGACCAGATCCGCATTGCTCTTGCCTCGCCCGAAAAGATCCGCTCGTGGTCCTTCGGCGAGATCAAGAAGCCCGAGACCATCAACTACCGGACGTTCAAGCCCGAGCGTGACGGCCTGTTCTGCGCCCGTATCTTTGGCCCGACCAAGGACTACGAATGCCTGTGCGGCAAGTACAAGCGCATGAAGTACAAGGGCATCATCTGCGAGAAGTGCGGCGTTGAGGTCACCCTGGCCCGCGTCCGCCGCGAGCGGATGGGCCATATCGAACTGGCCAGCCCCGTCGCCCACATCTGGTTCCTGAAGTCCCTGCCGAGCCGCATCTCGATGATGCTCGACATGGCGCTGAAGGACGTGGAGCGGGTGCTCTACTTCGAATACTACATCGTCACCGAGCCGGGCCTGACCCCGCTGAAGCAGCACCAGCTGCTGTCGGAAGACGACTATATGCGCTTCCAGGAAGAGTTCGGGGACGACAGCTTCACCGCCGAGATCGGCGCCGAAGCCGTCCAGGGCCTGCTGCGCGCCATCGACCTGCCCAAGGAGGCCGAGAAGCTCCGCGAGGACCTGCTCACCACCACCTCGGAAATGAAGCTCAAGAAGACGTCCAAGCGTCTGAAGCTCATCGAGAGCTTCATCGAGAGCGGCAACAAGCCCGAATGGATGGTGCTGTCGGTGGTGCCGGTGATCCCGCCGGAACTTCGCCCGCTGGTGCCTCTGGACGGCGGCCGTTTCGCCACGTCCGACCTCAACGACCTCTATCGCCGGGTCATCAACCGGAATAATCGCCTCAAGCGCCTGATCGAGCTGCGCGCGCCTGACATCATCATCCGCAACGAAAAGCGGATGCTGCAGGAGTCCGTCGACGCCCTGTTCGACAACGGCCGTCGCGGCCGGGTCATCACCGGCGCCAACAAGCGGCCCCTGAAGTCGCTGGCCGACATGCTGAAGGGCAAGCAGGGCCGGTTCCGTCAGAACCTGCTCGGCAAGCGCGTCGACTATTCCGGCCGTTCGGTGATCGTCGTCGGTCCTGAGCTGAAGCTGCACGAGTGCGGCCTGCCCAAGAAGATGGCGCTCGAGCTGTTCAAGCCGTTCATCTATGCGCGTCTGGACGCCAAGGGCCTGTCGGGCACCGTCAAGCAGTCCAAGCGTATGGTCGAGCGCGAGCAGCCGGCGGTGTGGGACATCCTCGACGAGGTGATCCGCGAGCATCCGGTGCTGCTGAACCGCGCGCCGACGCTGCACCGTCTGGGCATCCAGGCCTTCGAACCCAAGCTGATCGAAGGCAAGGCCATCCAGCTTCACCCGCTGGTCTGCACGGCCTTCAACGCCGACTTCGACGGCGACCAGATGGCCGTCCACGTGCCGCTTTCGCTGGAAGCCCAGCTGGAAGCCCGCGTGCTGATGATGAGCACGAACAACATCCTGTCGCCCGCCAATGGTCGCCCGATCATCGTGCCGTCGCAGGATATCGTGCTCGGCCTCTACTACCTGTCGCTGGTCAAGGACGGCGAGCCGGGCGAAGGCAAGGTGTTCGCCGACCTGGGCGAGATCGAAGCGGCGCTGAATGAAGGCGTTGTCAGCCTGCATTCCAAGATCCGCTGCCGCTACACCGAGATGAACGCCGAGGGCGAAGTGGTCCGCCGGATCATCGACACCTCGCCGGGTCGGATGAAGATCGCCGCCCTGTTCCCGCTGAACGCCGCGGTCAGCCACAAGCTGCTTGAGAAGAACCTGACCAAGAAGGAAATCGGCAATCTGATCGACACCGTCTACCGCCACTGCGGTCAGAAGGCGACGGTCATCTTCGCCGACCAGATCATGGGGCTGGGCTTCCGCGAGGCGGCCAAGGCCGGCATCTCCTTCGGCAAGGACGACATCGTCATCCCGCAGCGGAAGAAGCCGATCGTCGAAGAGACCCGCAAGCTGGTCGAAGAGTACGAGCAGCAGTACGCCGACGGCCTGATCACCAAGGGCGAGAAGTACAACAAGGTCGTTGACGCCTGGGCCAAGGCCACCGACCGGGTCGCCGACGAAATGATGCGCGAGATCTCCGAAGGCGTGAAGGGCGCGGACGGTCGTGAATCCGAAATCAACTCGGTCTTCATGATGTCCAACTCCGGCGCCCGCGGCTCGCAGGCCCAGATGAAGCAGCTCGGCGGGATGCGCGGCCTGATGGCCAAGCCGTCCGGCGAGATCATCGAGACGCCGATCATCTCGAACTTCAAGGAAGGCCTGACC
>TARA_R100000935_G_scaffold57310_1_pt1 | contig 16752 bp, 16 predicted proteins | sample TARA_R100000935 | Tara Oceans TARA_R100000935 (sample SAMEA2621502) | marine metagenome | biome: marine biome (ENVO:00000447); feature: surface water layer (ENVO:00002042); material: "saline water (ENVO:00002010), including plankton (ENVO:xxxxxxxx)" | depth 5 m | reverse complement strand
AATCGGATCGAGGGGTCACATCGACCGACCCGAAAGCGGGAGAAATTCATGGGACGGTTTAAATCGCCACGGCAGGCGCAGAGATTTCTCGCTACCCACGACCAGTTCAACACAATCTTCCGACCCCGCCGCTACCGAATTTCTGCAATCTTGTCTTATCGCTTTCGTAGGCTCCCGGGTTAAAAGGGAGCCGCTGCCCGCCACGCGATTTATGGCGGGCAGTGGCTGCGGTCGGATCGCAATCGTCTGGGTCTATAGGGACCGAGTATGAGTTTGGTCGACCGTCGTCTTCACCAAGGGCCTGAACGGATACGCGTGTTTGAGCCACGCATGACAAGAATAGGACTGGCGAAGATGACAGAGCATACCATCGGTATCGACATTTCCAAATCGTATCTCGATGCATTTCGTTTGGAGGACCAAACCTCCCTTCGGTTTGAGAACTCCGCACGAGGGCTGCGGGCTCTTACAAAATGGCTTGGTGAGACGACAGTTTCCCGCATCGTATTCGAACCAACCGGCCCTTATCATAGGGCCCTCGAGAAGGCGTTGTCGGGCAAGTTTCCACTGGCAAAAATCAATCCATTGCAAGCGCGGCGTTTCGCCCAAGCTTGCGGGACACGAGCTAAGACCGATGCCATCGATGCGCGCATCCTGGCCCAGATGGGGGTTGCCTTGAAGCTGGAACCTGATGCACCGGTCTCGGAGAACCTGCTTATTCTCAAGGATTTGCAAGTGGCGCGCACAGCGCTTGTCAAAGAACGCACCCGCTTGTGCAACCGTAGCCATGTGCAGGTCAATCCGGTCCTGACGCGCCAGATCAAAGCACGCCTCACCCTCGTCAAACGCCAGATTGCCGAATTGGATGCTGAGATCAAAAGCCATCTCGCAAAGGACGAAGCCTTGGAGCGCAAGCGCGAGATACTGTGCTCAATCCCGGGCATCGGCACCATCGCTGCATCCCTGATCCTCACCTTCCTACCAGAAATCGGCACTCTCGGCAGAAAGCAGGCCGGAAGCCTCGCTGGACTGGCGCCGCACAATCGTGAGTCAGGCCAATGGAAAGGAAAATCCTTCATCAGTGGTGGACGAAAACCGTTACGCGACGCGCTCTACATGCCAGCCCTCGTCGCTATGAGATTCAACCCAGATCTCAAAGCAAAATACAGCGCGCTTCGCGAAGCCGAAAAGCCAGCCAAAGTCGCCATCGTAGCCCTCATACGTAAGCTCATCGAAACAGGAAACGCTCTGATCAAAGATGATCGTTGCTGGAGCCCAAAATCAGCTTGATCAAGGCGGATGCTCATACCGCCATTCCAGATCAGATGCTTTCCATCTGTGGACCGGCTACGCGCGCGAAATGACCGCCTGATCGTCTCGCACTGCACTTCTTCCTATCCACGTCAAACAACTTGGCAATGCCGTTTGGCATGCTCGGAGACTGCGCCCTGCGGCAGGGCAAAGCCCACAGCGCCAATGGCTGGAAAGACGTCCTCGACCCCGTCAGATACGGTGCGGCGTGAGGCAGATCAGTGCGCCTACGAGCGCCAAGCTACCACAACTGGTGGACGTGCGGTGCAATGCGCGCCTCGTAGATGCCGCGCACCTTGTCCATCGTCTCCGGCGGGAGTGGCGCGAGCGCGTCGGCATCGGCATTCGCCTGGGCCTGATCGGGCCTGCGAGCGCCGGGAATGACGACCGAAACGGCTTCGTTCATCAGGATCCAGCGTAGCGCCATCTGCGCCATCGTCGCGTCGCCCGGCACCAGTGGACGGATTTCGTCGACGGCATCAAGTGCCACGTCGTAAGGGACGCCTGCAAATGTCTCGCCCTTGTCGAAGGCGGTGCCGTCGCGGTTGAAGCTGCGGTGGTCGTCCTGCGCGAATTCGGTATCGCGCGTCATCTTGCCGGTCAGCATCCCACTGGCCAGCGGAACGCGCACGATGACGGCGACGCCGCGGCGCCGGGCTTCGTTCAGAAAGAGTTCGGCCGGACGCTGGCGGAACATGTTGTAGATGATCTGGACAGAGGCGACGTTTGTAAATTCGATCGCCTTCAGTCCTTCTTCGACCTTCTCGACAGAGACGCCATAGCGGGCAATCTTTCCCTCATCGACGAGCGAATCCAAGGCGCGGAATACCGCAGGCTCGTAGTAGATCGCTGTCGGCGGACAATGAAGCTGCAGAAGATCCAGCGTGTCCATGCCCAGATTGTCGCGGCTGCGGTCCACGAAAGCCGTCAGGTTGTCCTTAGTGTATCCTTGCGCCTCGTGCGGGTTCAACCGCCGTCCAGCTTTGGTCGCCACGAACGGGGGCGGGCCGGACCGGGTAACCAGCACGTCGCGGATAAGCCGCTCGGACCGACCGTCGCCGTAGACGTCGGCGGTGTCGAGAAAGGTCACGCCAGCATCGAGCGTCGCGTTTAGCGTTGCCTTGGCGTCGACTTCCGTCACTTCGCCCCAAGTGCCGCCAATGGCCCAGGCCCCGAACCCGATGGCGGTCGTGTCGATGCCGCTCGATCCGAAGGCACGTGTGGTTAATGACATGGCTCTGATCCTTGCTCTCTGGTATGGTCCACCTATGCGGTCGGGCCGGCTTTTCCAAGGTGGATCTTGCGCCAGACGCGTCGTTTGGGCCCGCCATGCTTGCGCGCGTGCCATTCGCCTTCACCCTCGACTTTGATACCGGTGCAGTCGCCCAAGAGGTGCAACGGGCCCTGCGAGCCACGATAGGGAATGTTCACAGCGAGAGTCTTCTGGTGGCGCGACAGGGTGCTGAAATCCGGGACCTTCCAATCCAGCCCGGCCAGTCTCAACAAGCTTTCGACGAAACCCGTAGTCTGCCTGAGCGCCATTCCGAAGAGCACTTTCATCGTCAAGCCGGTCTGGACAGCAGCATCACTTTAGGTCGGCTGTCGCCCGCGCTTGCCGGTGGGCGTGGCGTCCCAGCACATTTCGGGATCGAACCAGATCGTCAACGACCCCCGGCGCTTGAGCGCATTGTTGTAGGCGGCCCAGTTCGTAGTCTTGTAGCTCGGGGGTATGGGTCTGCTCATGCACTTCAGCTATCACGCTAGATTCACGAGATGAATCCCCCATATGTTTTATGCAACAAAGCCGATTTTACTGCAACAAATCGCATTGTCGGACGTGAAGCCGCTTCGGCAATTGCCTCGGCGTCCGCTGCATCATTCTTATGTCGTTTTACATATTGCTTCGCATAGACGGGTGGAACCAGCCGCACCGCATGACCAAATCCTGCAATCAGCCGACCCCAATGGTGGGCGCTACCACAAGCTTCCATGACAATGATGCAGCGCGGGTGGCATTTCATAAAGTGTTCAAACTGAACACGAGACAGCTTTTTGCAAAACACAACCGATCCATCCTCTGCCGCGCCGTGCAAATGAAAAACCCTCTTGGCCAAGTCGACCCCAATCAGTGTAACATCGCCCCTGGATACCCTCCTCGTTGCTTGGTGATACGTTACCATTCTGGCACATTGCGATGCCGTTGAGCGGGGGTATCCACGCCATCAAGGCCGCGTTCACCTATTCATTAATGATCAAAGCGTTACTGAATCGTGCGCCGACTTAACGGTTCACAGCTGTGAACAGAACTCAGCTTTGCAAAGGAACGCTCAACGTTTCCGAAAGCTCAGCGAATGCCGCTGCAGTCACCGGATCAAGGATGATGCCTTTGACCCGCCGTTCCCGCGCCACATCCCACTCCCGATCGCCAGGCGCCATGATCCGGGTATCAGGCTGGGCCGGGGAATTCCGCAGCAGATCAAGATATCGCGTGATCCCGGCCTGTACCAATTCAGCCCCGGCAAAGGCTGCCGGATCAAGGGCAATGACAAAAGCACCCATGCCGCGCGGGGTGGAAAAATCGGGCCCGCCCATGGGGGCGATATCGGGTGACAGTTTCATGCCGGTAAGCACTGCTGACAAAATCTCGGCCACACCGCCCAATCCCGCCCCTTTGAACCCGAAAGCGCCGCCAAGGGGGGCCAGCATTTCCACAAGGTTGGGATCAGGCGTGTCAACGCCGCTTTCATCCGAAGCCACGCCAGGGGGCAGGGAGGTGCCGGTGGAGCGATACAGCTCGACCCGGTTATAGGGCACTGCGCTGGTGGCCATATCAAGCAGCCAGGGATCGCCGGATGTGGGGCAGGCGATGGACAGGGGGTTGGTGCCGTGAAACCGTGCGGCCCCGTCGTGCAGGCGCACGAAACTGTCCGAGTTGCAGGTGACTAGCGCCAGCATACCCCGTTCGACCGCGCGCATGGCATAGGCCCCGGCCGGGCCGAAGTGTGAAGAATTCGCTATGCCAACGGCCCCCACCCCGGCCTCGGATGCCAGATCACAGGCGTGATCCATCGCCGCATAGGTGGCGCGCGCGCCCTGGGCGTTGTCACCGTTCAACATGCCAGATCCGGCGCGGGTGCGGGTGAATGACAACTGCGGCGTCTTGTTCAACCGCCCACCCTGCAACGCCTTGGCGTAGTGGGGCAACAGGCGCACGCCGTGACTGTCAACGCCATGGGTGGTGCCATGCAGGATCGAGGCGGTGCAATCACGGGCGGTGGCGGCATCGGCCCCCACGGCCAGCAATACGGAATGGCAGAACGTGGCCAGGTTTTCAACGGATACGGACATGGAACCTCTAACGATAGATCAGGGTGGGCAGCCACATGGTGATGCCCGGAATGAAGGTGACCAGCAACAGCACGATGACCAAAGGAATTAGAAACGGCGCGGTCCCGACGACGCAATCCTCGAACGGGATTTTCGCAACCCGCGCTAGAACATACAGAACCATGCCAACCGGCGGCGTCAAAAGCCCTAGCATCAGGTTCAGCACCATGATCACACCGAAATGCACTGGATCGATGCCCAGCGTCACGGCGATGGGCAACAGCACCGGCACCATGATGGTGATCGCGGCCACGGTTTCCATGAAACAGCCAACGGCCAGCAGGATCAGGTTCATCAGGATCAGGATCACCCAAGGCCGGTCCGACACGGCCAACAGCCCGGCGGCGAATTGTTCGGGCACCCGGTTACTGGTGAGGATCCAAGCGAAAATCGCCGCGGCCCCCACAACCAACAACACAACGGCGGTGGTTTCGATGGTGTCAAAGCTGACCCGCAGGAAGCGGGGCAGGGTGAGCGTGCGGTAAACCACAAGCCCCAGAAACAGCGCCCAGGCACAGGCGGCCACCGCAGCCTCGGTCGGGGTGAAGGCACCCGACAGGATGCCGCCGACGATTATCACCGGGGTCAGCAAAGACAGGAATGCGCGCTGAAACGTCGACCACAGAACCGACCAATAAAAGGTCTGATCGCGCCCGAAGCCTTTGCGCCGGGCCATGATCGCAATCATCAGCATCAGCGACAGCGCCATCATAAGGCCCGGAATGAACCCGGCGACGAACAATTGGCCAATGCTGGCCCCGGCGACAACGCCGTAAATCACCATCGGCAAAGACGGCGGAATAATCGGCCCGATGGTCGATGAGGCGGCGGTGATGCCGACGGCGAATTTCGCGTCGTATTTGGCATCGCGCATCGCTTTGATTTCAATCGCGCCAAGACCCCCGGCATCGGCCACCGCCGCGCCCGACATGCCGGCAAAGATCACCGAGGCTCCAACGTTGACATGGCCCAACCCGCCTTTCATCCAACCCACCATCGCCAGGGCAAAGTTGAAGATGCGTTCAGTGATCCCGGCGGTGTTCATCAGATTGCCCGCAAGAATGAAGAACGGAACCGCCAGTAACGGAAAGCTGTCAACGCCGTTGATCATCCGGTGGGCCACCACCATCGGTGGGGGTGAGCCGTTGAAAATGAGAAAAATAGCCGAAGACCCAGCCAGGGCGATGGCCACGGGAATTCCGAAAACCAACATGCCGGCCAGCATTACGAAAAGCCAGATAATATCCACAGGGCGCTCTCCTAGTCGATGGCGCGGATTTGATCCGCGTGTAATTCAGGATCGATCAATTTGCTGGTGCCGCTGCGCAGATGACGCCATGTGTTCCATGCGGAATACAGCGCCATGCACACGAACGCCGCGGTTACGATCCAATAGATCGTTGATTTCGGAATATCGAGAGACACCATCATCTGCCGGGTGCGCCCGGCGATCTGCGCGCTGAACACCGCCAGCATGATGAAAAATCCGGTGGTCAGAACATCGATCACAGCCTGGGCCACGCGCCGACCGGCCCGGGGAATCCAGCGATACAGAAATTCAACCGCGATATGGCTTTGTTTTCGGGTCGCCATGATCGAGCCGATGAAGGTGACGCCGATCAACAGGAATCTGGCGATCTCTTCTGTCCATGCGATGGAGTCATTCAGAATGTACCGGGTAAAGAACTGAAGAAAAACGACAAATGCCAAAACCCAGAACAGGATCAAAACAACCGCGTCATCCCATGTTTGATCGGACAGGTCGATTTTTTCTTCTTCCAGGGTGATGGGGGCCGTCACTTCGGGTTCAGACGGATCTTGTCTGGCCATGGCATTTCCTTTGGGGCAGGGGGTGCAGGCGGGCGTATGGCCCGCCTGCTGTTGGCTTATTCGATGGCTTGCAGCCGGTCATAGGTGGCCTGATCCCAGCTGGCCATTTCGCCGTTGTGCATTTTTTTCACCGCTTCGATGAACGGGCCACGGTCAACTTCGTTGACCTGCACGCCTTCGCCGCGGAACCATTCGGCCAATTCGCCTTCGGCCTTGATGATGGCATCGGTGGCGCAAACCGCCGTGTCTTTAGTGACCTGGGACAGGGCCTGTTGGTCGGCCTCGTCCATGGCGTTCCAGGCGGGGCCGCCGACGATGGTCAGCAAGGCATCGGTGATATGCCCGGTGAGGTTGATATTGCTTTGCACCTCATAGAACTTTTTCGCCTGGATCGTGGGCAGGGGGTTTTCCTGTGCATCCACGGTGCCTTGTTGCAGCGCCAGATATACCTCGGCAAAGGCGATGGGCGCGGGGTTTGCGCCGGTCGCTTCGGGGAACATCATGTAAAGCGGCGCGTTCGGCACCCGGATTTTCAGACCTTCCATATCGGCGGGGGTCAGAATAGGTTTGTTCGACGACACATGGCGCGCGCCATAATAGGTCATCGCGGTGATGCGGTGATCGGTGGCATCGGTATACCCTTGGGACATTTCGGCAAACAGATCGGAGTTGCGGAATTTATCCCAGTGGTCGTAATCGCGGAACATGAACGGCGCGCCGCCAATCGCGATCGGCCCATAGGACCGGCCGGCAAACAACTGACCCGTATAGATGATATCTACCGTGCCAAATCCCAGGCCTTCGTTGATGTCGACCTCTTTACCCAGGGACGAGGCGGGGAATACTTCGATTCCATACCGCCCTTCGGTGGCATCCATCAGCAGATCGTTCGCGGCCACGGCACAGGTGTGATACGGTTCGCTCGATTCGTATACATGGGCCCATTTCAGTTTGGTTTCCGCCGCCGCCATGGCAGGCAAAAGACCCAGAACGGCAATCGCCGAGGCTGTCGCGAAAAGTGCATTCTTGGTATTCATGGTTTCCTCCGTTGGATGACGCGGTCATGTTTCAGAGCTGCCGCGCTTATGAATTTACTTTATGGCTAGTGTCGATTTAGGCAAGAAATCATTGGGTTTTCGGCATCTTTTCGGCCAATTCGCCGGGTGTGTCATACGGCGGGGGCCACGGAGTCGTGAATCAGGGCCATGATCGCCGGGGCGATATCTTCATATTGGCCGGTGTTGGAAATTTCACCCATGATGCGGTATCCATCCATCACCGCGATCCGGTCGGACAGGGCGATCATTTCGGGCATATCGCTGGAAATCACCAGGATCGCCGTGCCCTGATCGGCCAAATCGCGCAGCAATTCATGCAGATACGCCTTGGTCTTGATGTCGATCCCGACCGAGGGTTCATCGACGATCAGAAACTGAACACCGGCGGCCAACCATTTGGCAACGCTAATCTTTTGCTGATTGCCGCCGGACAGATTGGCGACGGTCTGCGACAGGCTTGGGGTTTTGACCTCAAGTTTTTCCAGATAGGGAAGGGCGGCTTTGCGGATGTCGCGATCAAACAGGGTGCCAAAACGCCCGGTTAGTTTGCGCCAGATCGGCACGCCCACGTTGGAAAGCACCGAATGTTGCAGGATCAGACCCTCATTCTTGCGGTCTTCGCTGATATAACCCAGGCCATGATCGTGAATGGCCGAGGCGACATTGGTGATCGAAACGGGCGCGCCGTTGATGCGCAGTGTGCCGCCGGTAAGCGCGAATTTACCCATGATTGCCTTGGCCAGTTCGGTGCGTCCGGCACCCACAAGGCCGTACAGCCCGACAACTTCGCCTTTGCGCACCGACAGGTTTATGCCCGTGTGGCCAAGGGCGGTTGACACATCGGACAGGCCCAGAACCTCGGGGTGGGTGGTGGTATCGCGGGCGCGCCAGGTGGCGGTCCCTTCGGCGCGGCCAATCATCATCCGCACCAGATCTTGCCGGCCCACGCCCTGCATCGGTTGGCTGTCACAGGCATTGGCCCCATCGCGCAACACGGTGACGCGATCACAGATTTCCTGCACCTCTTCCAGTTTGTGACTGACGAACACCAAACTGGTGCCACTGTCGCGCAACCGGCGCAGGATGGTGAACAGGCGATCCGTTTCGCTGGAGGTGAGCGAGGCGGTGGGTTCATCCAGCAGCAAGACCCGGCTTTGCAGCGACAGGGCCTTGGCGATTTCCACCAGTTGCATCCGCGCCACCGACAGGTCGGACACCGGCGTGGCGGGATCGATATCGAGATCCAGCGCCTTGAGCCAAGGGCGCGCCGCCTCGTTCAACGCGCGGTAATCGATGGGTTTGACATAGCCCCCGGCCAGCTGTTCCAGGTGAATGTTTTCGGCCACGGAAAAGCGCGGGAACAGGTTGCGTTCCTGATGCACCACGCCGATGCCATTGACGATGGCGTCACGCGGGCTGGAAAAACTGACCGGTTTGCCATCCAGCGTCAGCGTGCCGGCGGTGGGGGCGTGGACGCCGGTTATCACCTTGATCAGGGTCGATTTACCGGCACCGTTTTCGCCCAACAGCGCATGAATAGAGCCGGAATGCAGGGTCATATCAACGCCCGACAGGGCCATGACACCGGGAAATGCCTTTTCAACGCCGCGGGCCTGAAAGATGGGGGTGTTGCCGGTCATGCTATTTCCCTTGTCCGATGGGCGCGCGGGCGCGCAGTTTGTTCAGCCCCACCGCCGCCAGGATCAGCGCGCCCAGAACCACCTGAACCAGGAACGGATCTATGTTGAATAACACCAAAGCTTGGGTGATAATCGCCACGATCACGACGCCCAGAAACGTTGCGGACACGCTGACATGGCCCCCTGCCAGGATCGCGCCACCGATCACCGGGGCGGCAAACGACAGGATCAGCCAGTCATCGCCGATCGACGGTTGCCCGATCTGCAAACGGGCCACCACCAACACCCCGGCAATCGCGGCCAACAGGCCCGACAGCGCGTGGGCGATGATCACCGTGGCGATGACCGATATGCCCGACAGTCCGGCGGCGTGTTCATTGCTGCCCACGGCGAGAATGAACCGCCCCACGGGCATCCGCGACAGCATGAACCACAGGCCCACCGCCACCAGTGCCGTAGGCACCACCAACCAAGGGATCGGCCCGAAAACCAGCGCGCCGCCAAACGCCTTGACGCTGTCGGGCACGCCGTAAAACGGCTGCGCTTCGGTGATACCCAGATTGATGCCTTTGAAAATTGACAATGTGGCCAGTGTGATCACAAAGGCCGAAATTCCGGTGATGCGGATCAACACGCCGTTGATCACGCCACAGCCGACTCCGATGGCCAAGGCCAGGGTCACGGCAAGGGGGGCGGGGATGCCCCAAACCTCGATCATGCCGACGAATGAAATTGCCGCCAAGCCGCCAATCGCCCCGACTGACAGGTTCATTTGCCCGATGGCGATGATGATCATCTGCGAATAGGCGACCAAAGCGTTGACCGCGATGGCGAGCAGCAGGATCTGAATGTTGAACGACGACAGGAAATTGGCGCTGAAGGCGCGAATGACCACGATGGCGATAAGCGTGGCCAGAAGCGGTCCAAACCAATCGGTGCGCGAGAGGCGGGAAATCTGGATCATCATGTCTCTTTCATGCGAGGTTGCGCCGCGCCAGATAGCTGCGCCGCGCCCTGTCAAGCAACACTGCCACCAACAGCATCAGGCCCAGGAATGTCTGCACCCAGAACGCGCCAACCTGTAACATCAACAGCCCGCTCGACAGCATGGTGACAAGGAACGCACCCAGAACCGTGCCCAGAACCGAGACCTTGCCGCCCTGCAACAATGTGCCGCCCAGAACCGGACCAAGGAACGCGGGCAACAGCCAATCCTGCCCCAACTGCCCCGCCATCGACGGGATCGCCGCGCCGTTGCGCGCCACCAGCATCAGCGCTGCAAGTCCGGCCAGCACCCCCGACAGCATGTGACACAGGGTGATTATGCGATCGACGTGAATGCCCGAAAGTTCGGCCGCGGCGGGGCTGGCCCCGGCGGCCAGCATTTCGCGACCGGTCAGGGTGCGCCGGTACAGCCACGCCAGCGCCAACGCCACCACCAGCGTCACCAACAACAGCGGCGACAGATAACCGCCGAATTTCATCCGCCCAAAGGTGGAAAACTCACCGGGCAGTTCGCGGAACGATTCCGCCCGGGTGAGGAAAATCATCGCGCCGAAGAAAATGCTCATCGTGGCGAGGGTGATGATGAAACTGTGCAGCCCGGTGCGCACCACCATGGTGCCGTTGATCCACCCCAGTGCCGCGCCAAAGGCCAGCGAGCCCAGAATCGCCAGTGGCCAGGGCACCCCGATGCCTTCGATCAACCAGCCACAGGTCACCGCCACCGACACGCCCATCGCCCCCACGGCCAGATTCAGCCCGCCGGTGACGATGACGGTCATCATCGACAGACCGATCATGATGTTCACAGCCGAATTGCGCCCCAAGGTGAACAGGTTGAATTGCGAAAGGAACCCCTGGGCGGTGGCGCCGAAAATCACCGCGAACACGATGATCAGCAGGATCAGGCCGAATTCATTGGACAAAAAGAAATGGGTTGTGGTGCGGCCCGGGTTCGGTCCAAGCGGCGATGCGGTCAGCGTGCTGTCTTGTAACGTCATGGATAACAGGGCTTTCCGGGCTAAAGGGCCAGATGTGGCCGCCCGCCGACCCGGGCAGGCGGCCAGCGCGATCTTAGCTACAGGTCAGGTATTTCTCTTCGAAATCGGCCAGCAGACGGTCGGTTTCGGCGCGCATCGCGTCGATATAGGTGTCGGCGCTGCTGGCATCGACATAGGCGGTTCCGGAATCGATGAATTTATCGGTCAGAGCGTTCGACCCGAACGGCGCGTTGTCCTTCACCGTGCACCCCGAGCGCAGTTTATCCAGCGCGAAGGCCCCGACATAGCCCTGGCCATAAGGGTTTTGCAGCATGGTGCCATCGACGATGCCATCCTTGATCGCCTGAATCACCACTTCGTCATGGTCGATCCCGACCATTTTGATGCCGCTGTCGCCCATTTTGCGCAGGGCATTGGCGGCCACCACCGCAGGTACCCAGGCGGTGGTGATGATACCGTCGACATCGCCCGCATTGGCGGCGAGATAGGCGTTGATCTTTTCTTCCGCCGGTTCGGGGGCATCGATATCGGCGATCACCTGCACCACGATTGCGCCTTCTTCTTCGGCGGCGCGGTTCACCGCATCGATGCGCAGCTGGGTGTTTGGATCAACCAGAAAGCCGGTGAAATGCGCGATTCGCTTTTGCCCGTCGCCCATGGCCTTGATCAGTTCTTTCGCGCCCAGATAGGCGGAATTGCCGGTGTCTGTCCCGAGGCAGAACGCGGCGGGCGACGGATCTTTGTAACACCCCGCCCCGGCGATGATCGGCGCGCCATAGCCGCTCAGCTCTTCGGCGGTGGATACGGCACCCACGGGATCACCCGGAAAAATCAGAAACCCGTTGTACCCTTGGCTCAGCAGGCTTTCGAGCAGTTGGTTCTGTTGCGACAGCTCCCATTTCTGCGGCACTTTGTATTCGGCGGCAGCCAGCCCGTAATCGCGCGCGGCATCGGCACCGGCCTGTTCCCAGGCGGAAAAATACGGGTGGGGACCACCGGGAATCAGGCCAAAGCGGCTGTCGTCGGCGGCATGAGCCGACATGGCGGCCCCCGTCGACAATAGACCGGCCATGGCGATGGCGTGGATATATTTTGTCATTCTTACCTCCCATTTTGCTAAGGGCTGTATGGGCACCCTCACTCCCGTCTTGCAAATACCTTGTGAACACTAGTATCCAAGTTACCATCGGGCAAGCACAGAGTTTGATCTTGCCCTCGGGAGGCGAGATGCAGGACGAAGGTTTGGTAAAATCCGGTTTAAACTTGGGCGCACCCACCGGTCTGGCGGCGCTGCAACTTGACCCGGATCCGGGTGTTTCGGTCACCGACCGGGTGCACCGGTTGTTGCGCGCGGCGATCATCGGGGTGCGGCTGGCCCCTGGCACCCCGATCAGCGAAAATTCACTGTGCCGACAGTTTTCGATCTCGCGCAGCCCGGTGCGGGCCGCGATTCAGCGTCTGGCCGAGGAAGGTTTGGTCGATGTCTCGCCCCAGCGCGGCAGCTATGTGGCCGCGCTGCATATGGATCAGATGCACGACAGCCACTTTGTGCGCCGGTCGTTGGAAGTGGCGCTGTTGCGCGAAACCGCGCCGCGCTGGACCCCCGAGATGACCGCGCAGATGCGCCGGGTTCTGGGCGAACAGGAAAGCGCCCTGGCCGATTGCGATGCTGACAGGTTTCTGGAGCTGGACGAAACGTTTCATCGGACACTGGCGCAATTGTCCGGCCGCGCCGGGGTGTGGGCGGCGATTCACACGGCCTATACCGCGCTGGTGCGGTTTCATTATTACTGGGCGCAGATGGATCGTCTGGCCGATGTGGTCAGGGAACACGGCGCCGTTGTCGATGCCCTGGAGCGGGGCGACAGCGCGGGCGCCGAGGCGGCGCTGGCCGAACATCTGGATATGGTCTTTGTGATCCTGGATCGGATGCCCGAGGATCGCCGCAAGGAATTGCCGTTTTGACGGACATTGAAAAAAGGACAGATCATGCAATATCGAAAATTGGGCGACACCGGATTATCCCTGAGCGAAATATCCTTTGGCGGCGCGGGGATTGGCAATCTGTACCGCCCGGTGCGCCGGAGTGATGCGATCAAGACCCTGGCCGCCGCCTGGGATGCGGGCATCCGGTATTTCGACACCGCGCCGTTTTACGGTCACGGTCTGTCCGAGCGGCGCACCGGCGATTTCCTGCAATCCAAACCGCGCGCCGATTTTGTGATCTCCACCAAGGTGGGGCGGATCTTGTGCCCTTCGCCCGACGGCCCGCCCACCGATACCGGCTATGTCGAGGCGCTGCCGTTTTCGATAAACTATGACTACAGCTATGATGGTATCATGCGCAGCCATGGCGACAGCTTGGCGCGGCTCGGCCTGGCTTCGGTCGATATATTGTATGTGCATGATCTGGAAAGCGGGTCATTCGATAGTGACGCGGAATACCGCGCCCATCTGGAAACCTTCGCCACCAGCGGCATGCGCGCGCTGGAGGAATTGAAGGCGGCGGGCAAGATTTCGGCCTTTGGGCTGGGCGTGAACGAAGTGTCGGCCTGTATCAACGTCATGGAGCGGGTGCGGCTGGATTGTCTGTTGATGGCGGGGCGGTATTCCTTGCTGGATCGGTCGGCCACCGGGCGGTTGATGGCGATGTGCGAAGACAGCGGCACGATGATGATTGTCGGCGGTGTGTTCAATTCGGGCATCATGGCGACGGGGGCAAAACCCGGCGCGACGTTCAATTACACCGAAGCCGCGCCCGACATCATGGACAAGGTCCGCGCGATGGAATCTGTGGTGCGCGAATACGATGTCCCACTGGCGCAGGCGGCACTGCTGTTTCCGCTGCGCAATCCGGTGGTGGCCAGTGTTCTGATCGGCACGGCAAAACCTTCCAGTCTGACGCGCAACATGGATCTGTTCGCCGGATCGGTGCTGGATGCCATCTGGCCCGCGCTCGATGAATTGGCCCTGCCCGCAGAATTCGAGTTATAACCGATGCACCTGATCGACACCCATCAACATCTGATTTTGCGCGATGAACTCGGCTATGGCTGGACCGCCGATATCCCCGAACTGGCCGGTGATTTCACCCGCGCCGATTATGCCGATCTGGTGGTGGGACACGGTGTGATCGGCACGGTGTTCATGGAATCCGGCGTGGACGAGACCGATTATCAAGCCGAAGCGCGGCTGGTCGCCGGAATGATTGGGCAGGGCGGTGATCTGCCGATGCTGGGCCAGATTGCCGCCTGCCGGCCCGAAACCGATGCGGGTTTCGATGCCTGGCTTGAGGAATGTGGCGATCTGGGCGTTGTGGGGTTTCGCCGGTTGATGCAAACTATGCCCGATGGGATGAGCCAAAGCGAAACCTACCGCGCCAACATCCGCAAGATCGGCGGGGCGGGACTGCCTGTGGATCTGTGCTGTGCGGCGGCGCAGTTGGATATTGCCGGTGATCTGGTGCGCGCCTGCCCCGATGTGGCGTTCATTCTGGATCATTGCGGCAGCAACAACATGCAGGCCGGTGAATTTGACGCCTGGCGCGATGGCATGGCGCGGCTGGCCGAATTGCCCAACCTGCATGTGAAATTTTCCGGTTTCTCCGCCTATGTGCCGGGCGATGCCGGGCCGGAGGGGCCGTTGAAGGCGGTGGCCGACACCGTGATCGGCCTGTTTTGCCCGGCGCGCCTGATCTGGGGTGGGGATTGGCCGGTGGTCGATCTTGGGCCGGGTCTGCCCGGCTGGATCGATCTGAGCCAGACATTTCTGGCCGACCTGTCGGGTGATGAACAGGCGCAAATCGGCCACGCTAACGCCCGTCGTTTTTACAACCTGCCCGCCTGAGCGGCAAAAAAGGAACCCCCATGGCCCGGATTGAGCGTATAGAACTGTCGATGGTTGATCTGGAGCCCCAGGTCAGACGCACCGACGCGATTCAGAGTTTCGTCAGTCAGGAAACCCCGATGGTGCGGATCACCGACGCCGATGGCGCGGTGGGCCTTGGGTATTCCTATACCATCGGCACCGGCGGGTCATCGGTGATGCGGCTGTTGGCCGATCACCTGTGCCCCCGGCTGTTGGGTCAGGAGGCCAGCGGCGTCGAGGCGATCTGGCATGATCTGGAATTTTCCACCCATGCCACGACCATCGGCGCGATCACGTCGATTGCTTTGGCCGCCATCGACACGGCGCTGTGGGATTTGCGCTGTCGCAAGGCTGGGTTGCCGTTGTGGCGCATGGCGGGGGGCGCGCGCCCGGCCGCCCCCTGTTACACCACCGAAGGTGGGTGGTTGCACATTCCGGCCGAGGCGCTGATCGATGATGCCTTGGCCGCCCGTGAAAAGGGATTTACCGGATCCAAGGTGAAAATCGGCAAACCCACACCGGGCGAGGATGCGGCGCGCATTGGCGCATTGCGCGCGGCCATGGGGCCCGATTATGAAATCATGACCGACGCCAATCAGGCGTTTTCCCGCGATACCGCGCGCCGCCGGGCCGAGGCGCTGCGCCCCTTTGATCTGGCCTGGATCGAAGAGCCGCTGCCCGCCGATGACATACAGGGCCACGTCGATCTGGCGCGCGCGGCGTCGATGCCGGTGGCCGTGGGGGAAAGCCTGTATTCGGTGCGCCATTTTGCCGAATATATCGCGCGCGGCGCGGCGTCGGTCATTCAGGTGGATGTGGGGCGGATTGGCGGGATCACGCCGTGGTTGAAAGTGGCGCATATGGCCGAATGTTTCAATCTGCCGGTGTGCCCGCATTTCTTGATGGAGCTGCATGTCAGCCTGGTGTGTGCGGTGCAGAACGGGCGCTATGTGGAATATATTCCGCAGCTCGATGAGATCACCGGCACGCAATTGCACATAGCCAGTGGCATGGCCCATGCGCCGAAAACCCCGGGCCTTGGCATCGATTGGGATCATGATGCGTTGCGCGCCCGGGCGATTGGGGAATTCAATGTCGATCTGCGAAAGGACACAAGATGATCAGAATGGGAGGGGTGATTGCCATCCGCCCCGATAAAATTGACGAATACAAACGCCTGCACGCCGATGCCTGGCCCAGCGTGTTGGAAAAGATCAGCCAATGCCACATCCGCAACTATGTGATTTACCTGCGCGAGCCTGAAAACCTGCTGTTTTCGCAATTCGAATATCACGGCACCAACTGGGAGGCCGACGCCGCCGACATGGCGTCAGACCCGATCATCCAGGATTGGTGGGCGTTCTGCGGGCCGTGCCAGCGGCAGTTGGACAGTGTGCAAAAGGGCGAATGGTGGGCCCTGATGGAAGAGGTGTTTTACCACCCTTAGGCGTGCGGGTCATTCAATGCCCGGGTCATGGATCTGATTGCATCACCGATCCGGTCGCCCGCGCGCAACAATGACCCGCCCAAAAGATACACGCAGTCATCGCCATAGGCCTGGTACATGTCGCCCAACCGCACCAGGTTCATGCGGCTCTGTCGCAACTATTTCGGGCTTTCACTTCGTCAGGTGCTGTAGCAATGGTTTGCTTTTGA
>TARA_R100000935_G_C2841585_1_pt1 | contig 16814 bp, 4 predicted proteins | sample TARA_R100000935 | Tara Oceans TARA_R100000935 (sample SAMEA2621502) | marine metagenome | biome: marine biome (ENVO:00000447); feature: surface water layer (ENVO:00002042); material: "saline water (ENVO:00002010), including plankton (ENVO:xxxxxxxx)" | depth 5 m | reverse complement strand
CGTTTATTCTTACATAACCTAAAGGTACTGGGCTTAAAGGAGCATATCCTGCTGCATTAGTAATAGCAGTAGGTAATGTTGCTACTGCACTTAAACCTGTTGTACCTACATTACCTATACCACTAAATGCTGTAACTAATGAAAAAGGATTATTAGTTAAATTACTTAACATTTCTATATTATCTATATTAAGTAATGAATTTGCAGAACCTGTATTCTTAATAACTAATAATACATAAGACTGTTCTGGTGAATCTGCTTCATTAGCTTCCTCCTTAAATGTGTAGAAATCTATACTTGAATCACTTGCGTATTTATGTACATTAGCTTCAGTGTATAAACAAAAATTTGAATTTTTATTTACTGCCGCTTGACCTTCGTGAAATACTATTGGAAATTTACTAGCCATTTTATATAATTTTTAAATATGTACTGTCTGGTTCAAACCAAACTCTTTTTTTACTTTCTGTGTTAGGTATGCAAAAACCTAAAGACCTTACCCAATGACCTGAAGTTGTTGATGGTGAGGTATCTAATTTACCTGACGCGTTTAAATATATAGTTTTTCCAGCCGACCAATTCTCTATAAAATCATTAGGTACATCGTAATAACCTTTATGTAAAACTTTCAAATTACCCGCTACATAAGACAAATATAAAAATAAATTAGTTTTTGCTCCTTTATTTAAATCATTTGTATTTGCTTTCTCCATTGTGCATCCATAAGGATTACTGGAGTTTCCATCTTTTATGTGTATTATATTAGATGATGAAAAATTACTTGTATTTATTGTAGTTGTGTTTCCTGTCCATGCTGGAAAATCGTACACAAAACTATTTAATAGTTGAGGTATTATAGAATTTGTAGCAGCACCAACTTGAACGTTTATATCAGGCTGTAAAGATATACCACCCAAAACAGCTGGCTGTACTACAGTAGATACAGGAACATTATTTACACTAATAGGACTTATTAACGCAGAATTTGTAGGAGAGGGTTCGAATCCATAAGCTAAATTTTGCTGAATAAACGCAAACCCAGAAACTTGTTCTATAACAATCTTATGAGTAGGGGGTGATATAGTAATTTTAGGTACTGACATTAAGCAGTCGTTATATCTGGGTTTAATGTAAATGTTCCAAACATCCACGTTGTATATTCTATTGAAGCTAGTGCAGCTGTACCCGTACCTCCTGCGGTTTGCAATCTAATCTGTAAATCGTAAGAATAATCTCCAGGCTCAAAAACCATATATACAAATGGTACTTTAATTACCGCTAATGTATTTGCAGTAGCTGTATTTAATTTAAAATCTATAGCACCTCCAGTAAGAACACTACCCGTAGGATTAGTAAGTCCACTATACTCACCTGCTGTAGTTGCTGATGGTGGTGTAGCTAAAGGAGCAGTAGTACCTGAACCTGATGCTTGATGGCTTATAGTACCATTAGATTTTTGATAAAAAGCAGTATACAAGCTTAACTTTACGTCTCCTGTAGAAGAATCTACTATAGACATTTTAGCTTGATATTGTGGGTTTGTAGCTGCATCTGATTGTGCAGTATTTAAAGGAAGACCTTGACTTGTATTTGTAGGGTTAGCTACAGAAAACTTAAAAGTAAAAGTATCGTTCCTTCTAGCAGAAATATTTACCTCTGCTGCAATGTCTGTATTTATTGTTTGAATTGCCATTTATCTGAATTTACACAAATATACTAATTAATTACCTCTTCGTTTTTCTATTCTTCTTTTCTTAGCCCTACGTGCTTTCCTTATTTTTTCAGGAGTCTTAGACTCTCTTACTAATTGACTTCTTAAAGGAGCAGGTAATAATGCAGCTAAGTATCTACGGCTTTTCTTCTCCCCTCTATATCCATACTTACTATCTCTTGTATATTCTGCACCACCTAGTCCATGATAAGTTAAATACAATATACTGTTTAGTGTATTTACGGCTGGGACAGTTGCCATATATCCTAGTTTAGGTAGGTTGACTGCTAACATAGCATCACCAAGAAATTTCTCTAATGCTGAATTAATAGCCTCATCTTCATCACTTTCTCCACCTTCAGCTCCTCCAGACATTAAGAATAGTAACCCAGTAAGTAGTATACCCATTTGTCCTCTATGGAATCTACCAAGAGCTTGTTGTTCTGCTTTAGATAACTTGCTCATATCTTTTATATATGATATAGGGTTACCTAAATGGTCAATTGCATGTTTTTTAAATACTGTAACAGAACCTGCGTATGTTTTTCCAAAGTCATCTATGTGTTCTTGATAACCAACCTTACCTATTCTATCAGCTATATAAGTAGGAAACCATCTTTTGAACTGCATAACCATACTACCTAGAGCGTAAGTCTGAATAAGTCTTTGGTCAGCATCAGAATAACCTCTACCCTGTACGTTTTGTACAGACCTAACCTTACGTGCTACTTGGTCTGGATTAAGAGCATTAGCTTGGTCTACAATCATTAACTTTCCATTAGAATCTATGTCATAAGAATTCCATTGTGCATCTGATAGCTCTCCAACAAACTGAGTTCGTTGTATCCACTTCTCTGCTTGAGTCATAGGAAAGAATAATATCTTATCTATTAAAGTATCGTGTCCAGCATCTTCTAGTTGGTCTTCAGGTCTGTATGTTAATATTCCATACTCCTCTAGTATTAATTGAGCTTTCTTAGCTCTTCTAGAATCCCAAAGTCCATTCTCTCCAATACCAAACACACGCATATGAGACTTTACAAACTTAGCAGTACCCAATGAACGCCATCCGTTATACTTACCTATAGCTATGTTAAATCCTGCTGCGGTAAAGTTAAGCCCCAAACCAATCATCATTGTCCATCGAGTAAGAGTCTCTACTGCTTTTCTTTCAGAGTCAAGTCCTGTAATTGTCTGTTTAGGAGTACCCATTATAAACCTATCCATTACAACGTCCTTAAGATACTGTACAGAGTTAGAATTGTCATCTGACGCACCTCTTAAAAATTGCATCGCTCCATCTACCATAAATTTATAGTTCTCAAAGCCATTGAAGTTTTGAACGTGGTTTTTCTTACCACTCACTATCATTGACTCTTTCCCTCTATCTGTATTCTTGAACTGTATACTCTTAAAATTACCATCCTCACTTAAGTATTCTGTTCCGTATTGAAACACCATCGTTTTTAGATAGTTGTACATACCTTGATGTAAGTTGAATGTAGCTGTGTAAGCAGACTTACTACTTCTAGTACTTAAGTATCTGTTAAACGTCTTACTGTTCTCTGCGTCTATTACATCTGTAGCACCTTCTACTGGCGTTATAGGATTACCTAACACATCTTTACCTGTTCTAAACAATGCTTTTGCATTATTTCTTAAAGATTTTAAATTTCTAGCTCTTGTAATGTTTCCAAAAGCATTTAAATCTATAGCTTTGAGTTGACTATTTGGTAACCTACCTTTAAATTGTTTTTGGTATTCTAACACCTCTTCTTTAGATGTAGAATATATAGCTTTAAACTCAGAGTAAGTTTTAGTTTCATTTTTACCCGTCATTGGATTGTATGCAGTAACAATCATACCATCATACATATTGTCTTTGTTACTATGCATTAAATAGTACAATCCGTATATACCTCTTCTTCTGTAAATTTCGTATTTACTAGCTTTCATAAGAGGAACGTATCTACTACGCTTACCTTTATCTCCAAACAATCCTTTTGATTCAAGAAGTTTTTGGTAAAATACTGTATAGCGTGATACAAGGTTTGCGTAATTTAGCTCTGCTTCTGACAACTTTTCTGACTCTGGTAGTTTGTTAAGATTCTTCTTTAATATACCTTCATCAGTAAAATACTTACTATTTAGCTCTGTTTTGTTAATAAGTTTATTAATGTTTTTCTTAGTCTTTTCATCGTAAACAGATAAAAGCTCTGACTTCTGTATTTGCAGTTTATCAAACAACTGTTCAGCTATCTTTTCTTTAGAGTAAGCAAACCTTAATAATGGTACGTTACTAATAACTTTAGTAGCATATCTCATTAAACCATACTTCTCTTTATACAAAGCGCTATACGCTTCGTTTAATTCATCCGTAACCTTCTTAAGGTTAGAGTGCATTTTTTGGTTTCCTGTTTCTATTTGTCTTCGTACGGCAGCTAATGTAGGATGGTTTTGTCCAAAATCTCCAGGACTAAACATCATATCACCTACAGATATGTCTTTAGACCTAGCTTCGTCAGACACCATATTTAAAAGTCTTTCTCCTTCTTCAGTTCTGCCCCAAAATTGTTGTTGAGCTGCAGTTATAACTTCACCAAACCTATAGTTTAGTTCTTGTAGTATATTTTCTTTAGCTGTAGGATGTAAATTATGTGTACGATTATGATAATAATCTAAACGAGCATATATACTATCGAAGTATTCTTTATTATACGAACCTTGTGGTCGTAGTTGATTGTCAGAGTCTAATTGGTCTCTAATTGCACTTACTTCATTTAACGATGATAAGTAATGTGAATACTCTTCTGATAGTTTCTTGTATTTAGCTGGTTCTGCTTGTTCTAAACCTTTTAAATCTTGATTCCATTTTAAATAAACTTCTCCTACTCTACCAAAAGCATCTTTAGTCATCTGAGATTCTAAACCAAACATAAAATTGTTAGATGGTCTATTCTTCATATGCATTACAGGATTACCATTTTCATCTTTACCTTTTTGTAATTGGTTTTCTGCAGATATAATAGGAGAATACAGCTTGTGTATGTTCATAAGAGGCAACTTACGACTAGGATTTAATACATATTTCTTTATGTCTTGCCCTTTTTCGTATGAAATACTAAACATTTGTTTATCAGAAATTACTAAACCATTTTTATTTATAATGTTTTTAGCATTTTGATAACTTTCTTCTGTCTCTTCTTGTAATAGATTGGTTATTCTAAAATTCGTTCCGTATGTCCTTACGTTTTCTTTTGTAGAAGTTCGTAAAGCTTTTTTCAAAGTATTAGGAGCAAAACTTGCCATAAGTTCTACTAGTTTTATAGCTCTTAGTTCAGATTGTTCTGCAATAAAGTCTTCGTCTGTAGCTAACAATTCATCTACTCTAGAAGAAAGAGAAATTCCTTTGTTTGCACCTAAGTTTTCGTTTAATAAATCTAACTCCGCATCTATACTTGTAGTGTCTTTTTCTGTCATCATTTTCTTAGATGACGCTTTTAAAGTAGACCTTACGCTTTTAGGTAAGAATGGTAAGAAAGTTTGATTTGAATCTCCTAGCCCAAATGTGTTTTGGAAAAATTCCATAGCTATAAAATAACTTTGTAATTCTACTGGTAGACTAGCAAACGACTTTCTTATATTATTTAGTTGAGTTTTAGTATTTATAGCACTTTTAATAGAAGGACTTAATTCGTACTTAGAGTATAAAGAAAAATCATTTTTACTATTTAAATGTTTTACTTTAATTTTAGTTACATAACTTAAGAAGTCGTTATCTATATTCTCTGTAATAAGCTTTTCTATACTGTTATCTATAGACGAGAGCAAACTTTCTATTTGTGTTTCGTATGTAGCATTAGCTAAAATACCACCTTCTTTAAAATTAATCTCAAAGTTTTTTCTATCTAAACTATTCATAGAGTTTAGTAACAAATCATTAAAACTAAACTTGTTTCCGTCTAGCTCTATAGTTTTTGCTTTTGCATATACAGCAAGTTTATGAAACCCTAATGAGTCATATATAACTTTTGATGCCTCTGGATTTATAAAGTCTAAAGTATCGTTAAACGACTTTAAAATAACTTTAGCTTCATTCTCTGACAAAAATGTTTCTTTTGCTAATAAACCTTTATACTTTTCAAGTAACTCAGCTTGTTTTCTTAAGTAAGCATCATTATTATATGCCGATGCTAAATATGGTTGGTTTTCTTTAGCTTTAATAAATTGCTGTTGTAAAGCAACTAACTCAAACATATTAGAAGGTGCTTTAGAATCTAAAGAAGCCATTCTAGAAAACACTTTTAAATCATTTTTTATATTATCTAGAGTTACTACTAAATTTCTTACTTCATTTTTAGTTATACCATTTTTTGTATTTATAGTAACACCTTGTTGTGCTATTTCATATACTTTATACTCACCAAAAAAATCTTTTTTAGTTTTTTCTCCAAACACTACTTCTTTTAAATACTCTTGATAATTAGCATTATGCATTATATCTAGTATACCCTCTAAAGGAACTCCTGTTCTGTGTAAAATAGCAAAGTGAGCAGCAGTAGATTCTATCATCTTAAACTTAGCTCTATCACCATTCTTACCATCATCAATAATAAAGTTAAGTAGCTTTGCAAATTCAAACCATAATTCTTTACCCTCTTTGACATGCATCAAATTAGTAGCGTTGACGTTGTTTACTATAATGTTAGTTTTATTACCAGCAAGCATAAATTGTGTTCTAGCACCTGCGAAATAATTAAAACTTCTATTTAATGACGCAGCTATACCAAGTATTTTTTGGTTACCTACAAATCTATCTTGTATTTTTACTTCATCTAATGGGTTAAGGTCATCTAGTACTCTACCTTGACCTTGTTCTAAGTTGTTTTCTATATGTGATATACCAGGTGTAGTAATAGACTCTTCAAACTCTATAACCTTATTCACCATAGAAACCATTTCTGGTTGGTTGTATAAATCAAATAATTGCTCTAAAAATACATTCTTTAACTTATCTGTTTCAGACAAGTCTTTACCCTTCTTAATACCGTTAATGTGTAGTTGGTCACCATCCTTATCAGAACCCATATCAAAAGCTGACTCAGCTGGTATGATAACCATATTTCCAGCACTAGAATCTGATATAATTTCTTTAACAACGTATGCTTTTTGGTCTCCTATTTTAGAGTGAGGAATACGAGTTGCAAATACTTTTCCTTCACCTTTTTTAATGTCTTCTTTTGTAATTCCAAGAACTTTGGCTGCGTGTTTAGATATTATTATTTCAGGTAATTGAACTGTTCCGTCAGGTAAAACCTCATAAGTCTTAAGCTTGTCTGATGTTTTAAAGTTTTCGCTTTGAAAGCTATACCCTATATCGGACATTTCAGTAGAAAGCGTACCATTAGTCTTAATACTCATTGCTTGTCTTCTAAACCTTGCAGCAAGTACTTTATTTCTAATGTTGTGGTTTCCAACAAAATCACCACCCATATCTTCTTGCATGGAAGCGTCTAAGAAACCAAACACATCTTCTACTGACTCTTCAACAACAGAACTCAAGTCAAAATCTTCTGGGAATGCCTGTTTGTATTGTTCGTCTAATATTTGAGCTAAAGTTTCTTTTATCTCTGTTAATACATTTAATCCAGACTTACCGTTCTTAAACTTAGATACAGTATTTATTACGTTCAAGTTAGCTAAGGCTTGTTTAGCAACTACAGCTTGTTTGTTTGTATTGTCTAATGTGTTTTGTATACCAAAGTTTTGACCATCAAAACCATAAAGTGTATTACCGTTAACATCTTCGTATCTGTATCTTTCGTCTTGTCTTTGGTGTATGCTTAATGTCTCTAGCTTGTTTTTATTTTCTAGAGTTAACCTGTTGCCAGATTTTTCTAACATAGTAATATAGTCATAGTCTTTAGACCACTCCATAATTTCCTCCATAGAATAACCAAGACCATTTTTTTGTATATTAGTCAGTTTTTCAATCTCTTCCTTAGTCATCTTACTAGTATCAATACCACCTATCTGGTCTTTAGTAAGACCACCCTTAATAGAACTATCAAAATACACAATAGGTATTGCATTAGTTCCTTTAAGTTTATGCATTCTTGTTCTTAACACTTTTTCTATAGCCTTCAACGCTGGGTTGTTAGCAGTCATGCTAGGTGTTAATATGTGTGTATGGCTCTTTAAGTATATAGGTACTCGTTTACCAAACTTACCTTCGAAAGTAGTGTTGTCTAAATTTTGTCCATAGTGTAACGTCTTAAGGTTGTTACCAATGTTTTCTAGTTCGCCATATTGGTTTTGCAACATTCTTGCTGTTTCTGGTAGCATAAACGAAGCTGAATCAGCCAACGGAGCACCAAACTCAGTCTTCATATCCTTAATTACTAACGGCTCTATTCTTTTACCTGTAATATTAATACGAGGAGATGATATACCTTTTAGTCTTTTAGGTAAGTCAGCTTGTAAAGCACTATCCCTTTGTGAAGTAGACTTATTGAAAAATAAATCCTGTGCAAAGTACTTGTTTATATAGTTGTTAGCGTAAAACAATTTTATTGATAACTTATCGCTTTCAGTTATATACCCAGCTTTTAAAAGAGTTTGATAAAGTTCTTCTGAATTAGAAGTATGGTCTACTTTTTTTCCTGTTAATGTTTCTATTGTTTTAAACCCAGTGCTTATTTCACCTGGCTTAGTAAACAAATTAGTATTATCTAGATAATACTGACGAGAGCTATCTCCCAATTGACCTAAGAATTGCTTGTATTCAGTAGAGCCATTTTTATATCGTGAAATAAAATGTAAGACTCTAGCCTTTAAAGCAAGCTCTGGAGTTACATTAGAGTTTTTATAACCTCTACCACCTTCTTCGTAAATACCTAAACCATAAGAAATCTCAGGTTTATATCCTTCTTCATACATATCAAAAGCTATGTAATTACCAGGAAATAAACTAGCATATCTATTTATTCCTTGTTCTTGCTCTTTAAGGTCAGATATAAAGTCTGATAAGTTTTCTATGTTTTCGTATATATACGCTGATTTGTTATATAAAGACACAGACTCACCCTCTGGGTTAAATGTTATACCACCAATGCTACTGTCTTGTATATGGTAGTAAAGAGAGTTGTGTAACTTATTAAATACATCTTTTATTACTAAAGAAGAATTCTTTCTAGAAAAATAAGCTACACCACCTTTATAGACTAAAGTTCCGTTTGACAACTCATCGTTAGCCCTACCATTATCTGTTCTTTCATTGTAGTTAGCCCAAGCTCTATTTGTTATAGAAGTTACAAGATTAGTAACTCTACCTCTTGTTTTAGAGTCAACTATACTTTTTGTATAATATGATACTATAGAACTAGTAGCTCGTTCGTATTGTTGTAACGGATTAGTAGGAAAACCATCTTGAGTTTGCGTAGCAGCTACGTCATAGTAATATTTCAAATTAGGATTAAAAAATTCTAACTGTAAATTGTCTATTCTTGCGTCAGTAAAATATTGAGATAAAGGTATACCATCTATAGATATATTGTCCATATCTTCCTCAGTCAAAGTAGTGTAGTCAAAGCTATCTTTAGCAATAGTTTTTACAAACTGTAGTATTGCTTTGTTTTTGTTTTCATTGTTAGTGCTACGCATCTTTTCAAGTTGAATAGCTTTACTAAACGAATACTGACTCTCTCCAAATAAGTTCTCCATTAGAGAAGCTACCTTACCGTTAATTAATCTTTGATTAAACTTAGGTAATTGATTCTCAGCTTCTACCGTACCATCTTCTTTTATTGTAAATTGAAATCCTTTCTCCAACTTAAATGAACGGAAATAATGCCATATAGAATCCTCTGCGTTTTTAGAGTTCAACATATTACCTTTTGCATAATTCATAAAACCAACAAAAGCTAGTTGTGATGCTGATAATGTGTCTTTAAGTGTAAGGTCTTTTGAAATATCCATTAAGGATAATACCTCTTGTTCAAACCTATCTTTATTATTACGATTACCTTCTAATGCTTTAGATAATCCTGCATATACAGTATAGGTCTTTATAGGGTCTCCAGTCTTATTGTTTAGTTTTACAAATTCATTAATAAGCTTTGTTGCTCTTGGGTTCAGTTGTCTACTAAATTCCTCTTGTATTTGCTCACCAAACATAGCCTCTACTTCAGACTCAAGGCTTGCTTCTATAATTTCATCAAACATAGAAAGCTGTGCGCCTTCTTGTTCTTCTTTTCGCATTTGTATAAGCTTACTAAATGCTGAATTTCTAATAACTCTATCTAAATACTTAGCGTTTTTAGGGTCTGTTACAAAAGATTCTATTTTTGCTACTTCATCTGCACCAAGAGTTCTACCTAGATTAAGTACAGTTTGTGTTAGTATTTCATGTTTATTTAACTTAACAAGGTCATTTAAAAACTCAGCTTGATTAGTATCATCAGCATTATTTATAGCATTGTTTACAACTTTATTAATTAACCCACTACTATATCTATCAGATAAAGAATTTTCAATAGCCGACTCCATGTTCATTCTCTCTAAATCTATTTGTTTCTTTTGGTGAAACGGACCTTCTTTAGAGAATTGATTAGCGTATCGTCTTTTGTTGTTTGGTTTAGCAAATTCTACCCTAGCTTTACGAAGCATCTCTCCTAAGTCTGAGTCATATAATCCAGGAGCTGCTGCTTGTATAATGTCTTTAGCTTGATTAGGGCTTACTTTGCTTTTAATTTTAGACCAAACTGCACCAATCTTTTCTGACATAACTTTTTTGTCCTTTTCATAAGAAGAAAAGAATGTGCTGTCGTTAGCATTTGTTTTACCACCTGCTTGTGCAATAGCCTCATTAGTAATTAAGTCTTGCTTAGTGTCTGGTGCTACTTTATAACCTTTTTTGTTTAATTCTTCATTAACATAGTTAAAGTAGTTTTGGTCAGAATTAAGAGATGACTGAGCTATGTCATTGGTTTTCATCCACTTAACATAACTATCCAAACCAAGACCTTTAACTAACCCTTTAAGTGTAGACGTTTTACCTTCTTTTTGCCATTTAGTAAATGACAAATACTGTAAGAAAGTTTTATAATATATAGGGTGTACGTATTTGCCGTTACGCTTTCTAGTTATTTCTTTTTTGATAGCAGCCATTTCTGGTGTGTTATCATACATCTTTTGATAAATATGCCAGCTTTCATGGTGGAATACTTCCTGAGTCATTGTACCAGGGTTTATGAATACAGCTAACCCAACTGCTTGACCAGAAGATTGTTGCCCTAATTCATCAACTGTTCTAGCAAAGTAGTAACTTGTAGATGGGTCTTCTGCCATCATATTCTCAGCCCATACATATCTTTGCCCTCTAGTTAATTTAACTTGCTGCTCAGATATATTTTTAGCATTTATTGTTTTACCTTTTTTCTTGTTCTTCTTAAACTTATTTACAAACCTTCTTGTTAAAGATTCTTTTTCTACTTGCTCGTTATCTTTAGGTTTATCTTCTTCAGATTCTTTTTCTTCAGCAGGTTCTGTAGTACTAGTCTCTTTTGCTAACTCTTCTGCAGATATTTCTTTCGATTCTTCTTCTTGTTTTGCGTTAGCGTCTTCTACAGCAGCAGGCTTATCTAATACACGTTCACTTACTATACCTTTGTCGTTAACTCTTTTTTCAATAATATCCCCATCCTTACCTTCTTTGGTAAACAAAAGGTCTGTATTGTCTTTATCTTCGTTTTGTTTATAAGTAAAATCATTACCGACTTTTTCTTGAGCTGCTTCTAGACGAATTTTTTCTAACTCAGTCTCGTACAGCTTTTGATTATCAGCTTTAACTTTAACTTCTCCTGGAGTTAATTCTTCTTGTGAATTTTCTTTAGCTATTACTCTTCTTAACTCTGGTACAACTTCTTTTTGTACACGCTCTTCTTCTCTACGAATTTGACTTGTGTCTATTATACTTCGTATATCAGCTTTTGTTTGTTTCTTTAACTCTTCTACCGATGCAAGCTCATCTTTTCTATTTTGTTCTAAAGCCTTAAGCTCCTCTTTCTTTTGCTTGTCGGTTATAATGTTATCGTTTTCAATACCAGCTTTCTCTTCTTCATAAAACTTATTCTTTGAATCTAAAGTTTTCTGAACATTGCCTAAGTCTATATAAGACCTTACAATTCCTACTTTTTCGTTAAAGTTTAAATTATTATTTGGAGAGTTTTGTATTTGTGTCTGGACATTATCCATAGTGCTAGTCCATGAATCTGCTTCCTCTTGTGTTAGTTTTTTATTTTCTACTTGAGATTGAACAAAATCGTTAAAGTATTCTGATTTACCTTCTAAACCTAACCTTACCATTAAAGCTTCAAGTTGGTTGTACTCCATAGCTTTACGTTGCTCAGTAGATGATTCTAATGCATCTGTATCCTCTTGCTGTACGCCTGAATCTTTTACATCAAACTCTTCTATTTCCTCATTAAATAAATCTAAGTTTTCTTTAACAAGACCATCTTTAGATAGTTTTTCTGTTAATATAGCTTTTCTTTCTGCTGCTTGATTAATAGAAGACTTTACTGTTGTCATAGAACCTGCAGAGGCGAATGAAATCACTCTTGTTGCCATTGCCTCATCGCTCTCAAAGTAATCCATGTAGCTCATGAACTCTTCTCCTTTCTGTTCTGCTATTCTTCTTTTTTGAGTCCAATCTTGATACACTTCTTGATACTGCTCTAACATTCCATCTGTTAATGCTGCACCAGAAACTGCACCCATACTAGCCAAAAACCCTTTCATTCCAGGCTTACGGATTAGAGTCTTAGCTCCTTTTCCTTTTGCTATTTGGCGAGCCGTCTTAAGAACTTTACCACCACCCATAAATAAAGCTAATTGAAATCCATCAACCCCCATCCACTTCATGTTGTCTAAGTATACATCTCTTGCCGCTACTTGCGCTTGCTCTAATGAAAGTCCTTGTTCAATACCATCATTTAAAGTTTGACCTGCAATAAATAATCCTTCAGTAAGGTTACCTGCTATAGCCCCACCAGAACCAACTGCTAAGTTTTTCATTCTTTTAGATGCAGTTAAAAGGTCTGGAGCAAGCCCAGCTTTTTTCATTTTCTTTGCTGCTTTTAAACCTACCTTAGAAAGCTTACCAGCTTTACTTAACGCAGATATACCCATAGAGGCTGCTTTTGCACCACCTGCACCAGGTATTAAAAACGAAATTGTAAAAGGGATAGCTCTAGCTCCGTGAGTTGCCCAGAAGTCTAAAGTAAATGCATCTGAGAAAGTCATATCCGAAAAGTCTGTTAAACCTGGAACTTCATCTCCTACTGATTGTATCTTTTCCCCTAACCCATGAAAGAAATCAGACATAGGTTTATTCAAGTCAATACCATATAATTCTTGTGATAAACCTACTAATGGACCTCCAAGCATGCTTTTTGTAGCAGGAGTACCCGATAAAAAATCTATAGTATCTCCAATACCATCTACTAAATCTCCAATACCAGCTACAAAAGAACGACCTGTTCTTTCAAAGCCACCCATTTGTAAGTCTTTCTTTGGATTATTTTGTTCATCTTGAGCTAATATAGCTTGACTATATTCTTTTTGTTTATCTGAAAAAGATAATCCATAGTTATCTTGAGAATTACCTATGGTCATGTTTTCACCAACCTCTATGCCAGTGGAAGCATCTGTTGCTGTAGGTTTTAAAAAACTAGCATCGTATAGTTTATTAATTGCAACTGAGGGCTTATCTATATTTTCAGGCATTATTTAATTTTTTGAGTTTCTATAATAGAATTTCTGATAGAAGATGCTAATTCTGTAATTTCAGCAAACATTTCTTGTTGTTCTTCTTGAGTTATTGTTGGGTCTTCTTGTCTTCTTTGATTCATATATGTTTCTAAGAATACTTGCATATCATTTGTCTGCAAAGCATCATTCATATCAGGGTTCGTTGATAAAGAAAATATTTTATCTAAATTGTCTATAACAATATCGTGTGTTACATCATCGTTATTAGCTGCTATAGTATGAGCAAAAGACAAAAGTAGTGATTTTGTATTTATATCTGACTTTTGTATTCCAAGATTACCTAACTTATCAGTTAACGCTCTATCGTAGTGTAGGGCGTAGTTGTACAGTTTTTTAGGAGCAGAAGTAATTTTTAGTCCATCAAATACAGGCACATCATCTATCCGTTGATTGTATGCATCTGCATTTTCTTGAACTTTTGCAGCTAAAAGTTTAGAATCTGCTTTTACCGCTTTATTAAATGCATCAGCTTTAACTACGTTATCAAAAGCAAGCTCTTTATATACTACATCTGCATCTCCAAATCCAAACACATTAGTAGATTCTTCTTGCATAGCCATTAACATAACAGGTTTTACTTTAATATCTTTTCCGTTTTTGTTAATCTCTTGCATTTCATCATAAGTCAATATTCTTTCATCACCGTCACCCAATGTCTTGTACCCCATCATAGCACCCATAATTTCAAATTGGTCTGAGTTAAAATATCCTTGACCAAAAGCAGTTCCTGATTCTAGTTTGTTACCAACACCGTCATACATTGTTCCACTAGAATGGTCAACATCTCTTAAGGTAACAGTACCTTCTTCAGTATATCCATTTGCTCTAGTAAAATCAGAATCTATAAATGCTCCTGCTAATTCAACTAAGTAATCACCAAATATTTCTTTACCATATACATTACCTTCCATTTCTTGTTCAGGGTTATAGAAAGCATATTCATTTAATGCACTTAATTGTTTTCTATAATTAGTATCTAGATTTTCAAGTGACATAACATCAGAAGCGTTTACATTACCCATAGATGTCATAATAGTACTAATCTCATTTGACAACTTAGGAGCAGTATTACTTATTCTATTTGTTGTACCATTACCTCCTACATACGTTGCAACATAGCTTATTAATTCTTCGGGAGCTAATTCATCCATCTCTTCTTGAGATTTATTAAATTCATTTCTATAATTTACTACTGCAGCATTATAGTTAGCACCTGTATTTAAATACACTTCGGCTTTAGACATGTTTGGAGGAAATGAATTTAATTCATCTTTATTAGGTTTAGAGTATGGAATCATATCAACTCCATAAGAAAACTCGTCTGTATATCCTGCTTGATATTGTTCAGACTTTTTATGTACAGAGTTAAATATTTTATCTCCACCCCCACTATTCATTACATCTACGTACTTTTTATATTCAGCAGTGTTCTGAGCCATAACTTGTGCTTTATCATTGTTCAGCACATTCATAGCAAACATTTGTAAATGTCTTTGACCTCCTTGTTGATAAAATCTAGTTATATCTCCACCAAAATCTTCTAGTATAGTTTGTTTTAAAATATCTGCATGTTCTTTATAATTTTCATTTAAAACTGCTTTGTCTTTCGCACGCCAAGCCATCGTCTTAGCTGTTTTTTCTACATTTTGTATTGCATTAGTAGTATTTATAAACGCTGCATCAGCTTTTTTCTGCTCTTCAGCTTCCATCTCTTGATACATAAATGCATTCTTAAGAGAGTATTCATTAGCTCTTCTTGCAGCAGGAGACTTACTAAATGTAGTAAGCTGTTGAGAAACTTTTGATAAATCTAAACCCATAGTATTATTCTTTTACGTATAATGAACCCAATTGATTTTTTACAAAGTCCAGTTCTTCATTTGAACTATTTATTTGTGATTGCAGTTCAGCAAATGTACTTACTAAATCTTTATTATTACGCTGGTCAGCAAAATTCCTTGCTAACTCTAAAGATTCAGTATATAAACTTTCTCCTATTTTAGTTAGTCTATTTTTTCGACCTTCTTCTAGTTTAGCTTTTAACTGTTCGTTAGTAGAGTCTGCAGTAAGAGTCATGTTACCAAGGCTTGTAGCTTGTTGTTGGTAAATCTTCATATTACCCTGTCTAAGGGCTGCATCTTTACCAGCAAGGTCTACAAGTGCATTTACTCTAGAAGCGTCAACAACCCCCATGTTAGCAAGAGCAGTAGAGCGTTGCCCACCAGAGATAGCCATTACATTTTTCATAGCCCCAGCGTATGCATTATTCATATCAGACATAGCTGCTGTCCTTTCTTCATAAGTCATTCCTTGTGTAGATAATGCTTTTGCTTTTTGAAAAGCTTCCTGCATAAGAGGGGATACTCTAATTTTATTTGTCTTACTAAGTTTAGTAGCTTCAAACATAGATTTTATACCAGCCCCTGCCATTAATGCTACACCTGCTGTTTTACCAGCTTGAGTTAAAACGTCTCCTAGTTTGGCTATTTTTTCTTTTCGTGCTGCTTTCCTAGCTGCCTCTGCTGCGGCTATTTCTTCAGGGGTATCTCCAGGAGGAACTTCGAACATTTCCTCTTCTTGTTCTAAAATACTTAAACCTTTGCTTGGGTCTAATGATACTTCACTGCCTTGACCTTCAGATAGTAAACCATCTGTTGTAGTTTCTTCTTTATACTCAGCTCCTGGTATATTAGGAACATCTACGTACTTACCTCCTTCTGTTGAGTCGTAAGGTTCTTCTTCTTCTCCTTCTAATTCTACTCTGGCAACTTCTTTAGCTTCTGCTTCCTTTACTGTATATATATCATTTAAAACTTTATCTACCTTACCTTGAATTTCAGCTCTTGAGTCTATTGTTTCCTTAAAAACTATTGTTGAGGTATCAACGTTAGGGTCATCTATAAGACCTAACTTCTTTTTATTATTTTCATTAAAGTCTTGTAATTCTTCTAAACTTTCTCTTGCTGTTCGTATTTGACTAAAAGTATATTGCTCATTTTCGTTTGCGACAATTTCTTCTAGTTTAGTTATAGAATCTACAACGTCTTGTTGGTTTTCTACTTTGCTTTGCGTATTAAGAACGTCATTATAACCATCTTGAGGGCTTAAGTCTATACCAGCTTTTTGTAATTCAGTTTTCTCTACTCCAGTATTTCTTCCAACACTTGACGCTCTATTTTGGTCATCGCTATTTAGAAATCTCTTTTTTTCGTTTTCTAAACTTTTAGTTACTTCCTTCTCAGTCTTGCCTTTAAGTTGTTCTTTAAGTTGT
>TARA_R100000935_G_scaffold54963_1_pt1 | contig 16839 bp, 17 predicted proteins | sample TARA_R100000935 | Tara Oceans TARA_R100000935 (sample SAMEA2621502) | marine metagenome | biome: marine biome (ENVO:00000447); feature: surface water layer (ENVO:00002042); material: "saline water (ENVO:00002010), including plankton (ENVO:xxxxxxxx)" | depth 5 m | reverse complement strand
TAAGAAGTTTACTGACGCTGAGGTTATTGACTTACTAAACGTAGTCTCCGCAAAGGTTGAAGCAGGACAAGAAATTACAGAGCAGGATGTTGCTATATTAGATAAAAATAAGTCTAAAAAAGAAATAATCAAATCACGTAAACAGACTTTTAGTAAAGCTAGTTCGGTAGAAATGTTTGAAAATCTTGAGATACTTCAACCCAAAAGAGAAGCTAACGGCAGAACTAAAGTTATAGAGTTAGGTAGAGCTTTTGATAAAAGAGCAAAAGATAATGGTTATTATATCCCTATTCCTAAAAACGGAGTATATACCGATTCTCAGTTAAATAAAATTGCAGAAGCAATGACTGATGATGCTCAACTCCAACTACTACAAGATGATTCAGGGATAGGATGGTATGACTTAAAGACTAAATCAGCCATGGAGTTAATGTCTAGGATTCATCCTGAACTCTCTGACTCAAACAGTAAACCTCATCTAGAGTTTACATTGATGGTAGCTTTAATTTCTCAAAACAATAGTGTAGGAATAAACTTTAGACAGGCTAACGAGGCTTATACTTATTATAAAAACAACAATAAATTACCTAATAAACCATATGCAGGTAAATCAGGAAATATTATTAAACAAAATATAGCATTAGCTTTTGAAGCCATTAAAAAGAAAGGTTGGAAAAAATACAAAAACACACTGCAAGAAACTAAAACAGTAAAAGAGTGGGAGGCTGAGGGTTATAAAGTTAACGGAGAGAATAAAACAACTAAAATTACAGGAGCAATGGCTATGCTAGGCTCAAAAATAGGTAGTTTTTGGGGTAATCTTAATGGAGATTTTAACACACTTACTGCTGACCTGTGGTTTAGTAGAATGTTTAACAGATACACAGGTAATGTAGTATCTAAAAAAGCAACCGAAAAAAGTAAACAAACCACGTTAGATGAGCTTAAAAAATATAAAGGTAAAACTTTATTGAATGGATATAAGAAGTCTGATATATTAAAAGGAGGTAAAGTATTTGACAAGTGGCTAAATACTATTGTTAAAGATTATGCTGATGGAGGTTATAAAGATAAACAACGACTTAATATAGTTAGTAATACTCATTTCAAAAACACAAAGGGAGAACTACAAGACATTCCAAGAGGAGGTAAAGAAAGGAACACAATGAGGAATGTTGTTAAAAGAGTTCAAGATAAATTAATAGAAAGAGGCTATCCTAAATTAGATATAGCAGACATTCAAGCCATCGTATGGTATAATGAAAAAGACTTATACCGACAATATAAAGCAGTAAATAAATCATCAGAAAAAACAGATTATGAAACAGCAGCCCAAGAAGTACTTAGAGAGCAAGGAGTCAATGCAGAAGTCGCATTACCATTTAAAACAAGTAAGTCCTCAGCAGATGGAGGAAGAAAGCAAACAGATAGAATACAACCTAAGAGTTTATCTGAAAAAGTAGAAGACGCACCTCAGTCCCGAAAGCAGGAAAACGTATCAGAAAAAGTAAAGCAAGAAATTAAATTGGGTAAATTAATAAATCCCACTAGAATTAGTGTAAAGGGAATAGATATTTCTGATTTAATATTTGCTCAATCTTATGGTAAAGACAGGACTATAAATAGTAATATAAAATCTTTAAAATCAGATATTGAGTTTGCGAAAAAACTATCCACAACAGATAAAATAAATACTACACGATTACGATTACGATTAATTAAAAATATAGATATTGCAGTAGGTGTTTTTGAAAAAGAAGCAAAACTTATTCAGTCAAAATTAATTAAAAAAGATGGCTCCCTAAACAATAGAGCTTCTGAAAAAATAAAGGATTTAGAAAGTAGAATTGATTTATTAGAAAATGCTAAAAACATTATATCTGAAAATTTATTTTCACCAAGTGATTTAAAAATTACTGACGCACCTCAGTCCCGAAAGCAAAAGGCATATCCTTTAGAAGACATAGGAAAGTGGTATGGAGACGCAGATTATAAAAGAAGAGGTGGTGAGTTAGTTTACATGACTCCTGATGAGTTTTTATCTAAAGCCAAGCCATTAAAAATGGACGAGGACACTCAGGAAAACATAGATGATTTAGTTTCTCACATAGAAGATGGAAGAAAACTAGACCCTTTAACACTATATTCGCTAGACAAAACAGATGTAAGGTCTAGTGACGGAAGACATCGAGCCTATGCAGCAAAAGAACTTAATATAAATTCTGTTCCTGTAGTCGATTTTACTAATTCTCAGTCTCGTAAGCAGCAGGACGCCCCTCAGTCCCGAAAGCAGGCTGACTTAGCTCCTAATGGAAAGCCTAGTAATTTAACTCCTGAACAATATAAATTAGTTCGTACTCCTGCATTTAAAAATTGGTTCGGTGATTGGGAGACAGACCCTGCAAATGCTAGTAAGGTTGTCGATGAGAATGGTGAGCCGTTAGTTGTGTATCATGGTACACCTGATGGTAGATTTTTAGATGAAGATGGAATATTTAAAAGTCAAGACCAGATTTTTGGAATGGGTAGTGGCATAGGCGTTCATTGGTTTGCAAAAGATATAACCACTGCGAAGTCATATGCTAAAGACAAATTTGCTTTTGACTATCAAAATTCAGTTCCGAAAGTATTGCCAGCTTTTTTAAATATTAGAAATCCATTTATTAAAAATGGAGAAAATTCTTTATGGAGAAATGTACAACAAAAGGGTAAAACAAGAAATCTTATTTCAAAAGCATTAGAAAGTAAAAAAGATGGTGTTATAGTAGATAACGTAAAAGATAATTACAATAATTCTAATAAAACAAAAAGCACTGATACTTTTACTGTTTTTAATTCTAATCAAATAAAACTTGCTGATGGTAGCAACATTACTTTCGACCCTGAAGCTCCTTCTGTTCGTAAGCAGAAGCCTAGTAAGAAGCCAACACAAAAGAGAACGTCATCTATAAAGAAGTCAATCACAGAGATTAAGAATGTTTTAAACATAACCCCAGACGAACAACGAAAAATATTTACGGCTCTTAACGACCAGAAAAAGAAAGCCAAGGATATCAAGAAGGATATTATTGCCTCACTAAGAGAGCTTACAAAGAAAGGAAAGATTACGCCAAGTAAGATGGTGTCTGTGATAAACAAAGTGCCTGATGACTTTAACAATCCAATCACAGTAGAAAGGTTTGTGGAGTACATGACCAAGGTGTTTAACAATGCGGACTATGGAAACAAGATGACGATAGCAAACGCTAAGAAAGGAAAAGCCAAGAAGAATGCGTCTACTAAGATTGGTATTGCAGAAGGTCTTGTTGAGCAACTACAGAGACTATTCTCTGTAAAGCCTTCCCTTATTCCAGACTCGGTATTAGACCAGTATATGTCTCTTATTGATATGTTTGGAAAGAGAGAAGCTGTCTTGTCCCTTACTTCTATTGAGGAGGTTACTCAGATGACAGAAAGTATTCTTGAGCAACTAGACGAGGAACAGTCTATGGCTATTGAACTTGCTGATAGGTATGAGGCTGCAGAAAAAGTTTATAATAAAAAGACAGGTGACTTAGACTATGCTGCAACCATCAAGCAGATGCTTGACAATGAGGTTGTTACTGATCGTGAGTACGAGGTAATGAAGAAGTACAAGTCTGTAATAAATCCACCAGCACCTGCAACACCTAAGACTGAGGCAGAGATTGAGGCTGAAAGACAAGACACCATTAAAAATATTAAGGAAACCAAGGAGATAGACCCATCTGTATTGCCGAGCAGGCTTGAAAGAGATGACGCCAAGGAGTTTAATAAACTTTTAAAAACTGATGCAATCGAAGGGCTTTCTTTAGATGACTTGAAGAATCTGTTTAAAGTAATCGACAATATAAACAACGGATACCTACCGCACTACGCAAAGATAATGATTAGCAAGATGACCGCTATTAATGATGCGAAGGTTGGCACTAATGCAATAAATAGAAGTAAGCTACTGCCGTTAAGTAAGATTTATGCTAACCTTAAAAGTAAGATTACTAAAAAATCAGGCACATCAGAGTTAGTTAGGCGTAACCCTACCTTTTATATTGACCAAGTGTTTGGGGACTTTAAAACACAGGATATATTTAACTCTATATTTAAGAGGTCTGCAGAGGCTTCAGCTAGTTACACTAAGGATATAAAAGAAATTCAGGCTAAAATTGAGAAATCAGAACAGTCGGTTTTAAAGTCATTCAAACGTAACCCTAATAAAACACAGGAGTCTAAGTACAAGCAGATGTGTTACCTTATTCAGCAGGAGTTTTTAAGCAACCCTGAAAGTAACCAGGTGAATAGTGTTGAGGACTTCCTTGAGGCTACTATTAAAAGAATTAAACAGGAGACGACGAACTATACGGATAATGACGCTAAGATGCTTCAAGAAATACTTGACACTTACACCAATAATGGAACTAGAACTTTTGATAACGTGGCTTTATACGAGTCCTTTAATGTTGCGGAAAGGAACTCAATCAAAACATTAGAGGGGATAAACAAGTCCCTAACAGAATCAGCAGTTTATACCGCAAATATAATCAGAGGTAACAAGATTACTCCCCTTAAGAACTACACCCACCTGAGCGTTATCCCAGACGTTGCTAAGGGGGATATTGTTGAGACTGAAACGTCTATGATATCTGATATGTTTAACAAGTATCTTAAGCCCTCAACAAAAGCTAAGTCTTTAATTGAAAGAACAGGAAAGGCATCCCCTTTAAATTTTGATGTGTATGCATCAGTGCATAGAGGGTCTAAGTATACACTAATGGACTTCCATTTAACTGACCCGATTAGGACAGCCAGGAGAACACTAAATGAAATAGAAAAATCTTTGTCGGACAAGGATGGTAATATGCCTTCCGATTCAAGACGAAAGTTTAATGCTATTCGTGACGCATCTGTGGAGTCTATAGAGAACCTATTAAGTAATGCCCTTACTCAGTCTACTATTGGAGACCAGGTCGCTGACTACATTCAAAAGCAGGGATATAGAGCTATACTTGCAGGCGTACCAAGGGCTGCATACGAACTTACAAGTAACGTATTGGCTGGAATGTTTATGGATCCAAAAGGATTCTTAACAGGAATTAAATTAAGAAAGATTATAGGAACACCAGCTGCAAAGGATATAATGGACAACCTAGACAGCACTCAGACCAACAGAATTTTTTCTACAGGATTGTCAGGTAAGTTTGTGGATACAGGAATTTTAAACCAGGCAGCAGGGGTTACTGCAAGTAAGGCAAAAGGTAAGGTAAAGAATACTATCCTGCAACTATGGAACAACTCTGGTCAGAGGTGGATTAAGGGTGTTGAGTTTACTGCCGACACGCTGATATCGTCTCCTGATAAGTTAGTAATGCAGCCTATGTGGTTCGGATCATTTGAGAACAGGTTTAAGCAAATTACAGGAACATCTCCAGACTTTGATAAAATTGCGGCAAACGACGAGGCTTACATGGACAAGTATTCTAGTGCTTTGAAAGAGGCTAAAACATTGGCTGATAATCGTTCTGTTTCAATAGGGGCTACCGATAATTCTTTTATGGGTATATTAAAGGGGACTGTAAAGCCAAACCAGGGAATTAGTTTAAGATTATTTAATTCCTTTAATGGGTTTATGACTAGGTTTTTGATATTTGAATACATAACAGCAAGGACAGGAATAATGGCTGCAATAGGTAACGGACAGGTAAGTAAGAGGCAGGGTGTCGCATTACTATCGGGTGTAACCACTCGTATGGTTGCGTATACATTCCTTGGCTCATTAGTTGCCGAGTCTATAAAGTCGCTAAATGACGACGACGACGATGAAGATTTTGATTTCTCACAGACTCAATACGAAGACGGCGATGATGAAGGTATGAAGTCTATAGATAAGATGTTGGGTCAGGCTATGACTTCTGCGTTTACATCATTATTGTTTGGTAGAGACTTTGGGAATGCTACCAAGAGTATTATAAACTATGGTCTGGAAGAACTTAACGAAAACTATGGTCAGTTTTTAAGGGATGGAGAGTATGACAAGTACAGGGATGCAATACAGTATACATTAATTCCAGAGGGACGGTCTGGAAAGTCACCGCAGTTTATGGATGTAGCTAAAAATTTATTTGCTGCATACACCCCTATGTTAAAAACACTTGAGTTTGGGGTTAACAAAATATTTGAGACAGACAAGGTTGAGCCTGACGCAATCGAAAGACAGAAAGATGAAAGGTTCGTAAGGCTTCCTTTAGAGGCTCTTGGTGTAGCTGGATTTATTCCGTTCTACAAGGACATAAGAAAAATAGTATTAGCAGATCTGTACAAGGGGTTGAGAAAGGCTAAGAAAGAATCTGCCAATAAAAAGAAAAGAAAAGAAGAAATGCTTCAGGGCTACAGCAGTGAGACTGACATGAAGAGGTATGACTTCCCTTTATGGGAGAGAACTTTTGGACCTGAATCTCCAGGATATGATAGGAGACAGGCAGAAAAAGAATTAAGACGTAAGGAGCGTAAGTTAAGGCAGCTTAAAAAGGATCAGATGTATGACTACACTCCTCCTTCTAATAATAGAAAAAGAAAAAGCTCGTCTCCATTTGGACCATTAAGTGATGGAGATAAATCATCCCCATTTGGAGCATAAAATAATACTAAATAGTAAATAAAAGAGAGCCTCGGTTAGGAGGCTCTCTTAAGATATCAAAACAAATATTGTGAACAATTAGAAAATCACAAAATGGTTTAGCAAATGTAATAAAACTTTTCTAAATTTCGTCCTTAAAACTTGACTTTATATTAATTAAGATTAATATAAGCTTATCTATGTCTGACTCTGCCTGTTCAAAGTCCTTGTCTACAAGACCCTCGTAAATTTCACTAGCCTGGTTGTTTATACTTTCCATTAAATGGTTTACGTGTCTTACCCTCCTCTCATCTAATGGATTCATCATTATTTTTTTCTTGCTAATTTATACTTCAAATTTTTTATTTCTTTGTGCTGCTTAATGAATAGCTGCTTGCTAGACCTGTAAACCTCTGCGTCGTGCACAAACACCTCCATAAATGCTGTTTCCATTAGGTCTATACACACAAGATACCTGTGGTATATGTTGTCCAGCTTGCACATATCTTCCTCTGGAAGATTATTTCTCTTGGCGGAATCTCTGACCTCTTTTATTTCCAGAAACCGTTCCTCTAGTAACTCCTTTGGTTCTGTCATAACTAGTATTCTATTCCGTTATCGATTACCTGTATTATGTGCCTGAACACACTTCTTTCTTGCTCGCCAGTAACATCTGTTCCGTTTAGTAGCAACCTGTAGTGGTCTTTTTTTTCTGTTGGTCTTAGTTCTATTTCGTTCATAATTTATCCTATTTTCACTGCTCCGTTTTTTTCTAATAATGTTTCTGACGCCTTACATATTACATCCTTATCTAACTCATATGCAAGACAAATCTCCTGCAATTTACAAAAATCATTGAAATTAAATTTTTTAAGCATCCATTCGATAAATATCATTTTATTTGTGATTAGCTTGTCAGCAAGGTCACCATCGTCTACTTTCTCTACCTTGTTGTAGTAGTTTAGCTCTATTTCTTTTAAGTCGCTTATAGTCCTTCTTAGGTTGTTCTTTGTTTTCTGTTTAAACAATCCTGTTCTGTCACACTCTTCTAAGTAGTGCAGGTTAATAAAGGACGTTAGTATTGCGCCACTTATTTTTTCTAATTTTTCTTTACTTATTTCCATTGTATACCTCTGTTTTAAATCCGTGTTTTTCTAATTCTTTTAGTCTATATTTTTGTAGTTCTGATAGCCTCCCACCTTCTTTTTTTATCTCACTGAAAAGTATCTTACCATCTGGGTGAACTGCGATAAGGTCAGGAATGCCATTTTTGTTGGTCTTTATTAACTTAATAACATAGTATCCCTCTGCCTCTAGTTCGTCAATCCTTTTCTTTTGTATGTGTTGTTCTGTCATTTTGTTTAATACATTTATTTATTTTTACTGTTCTTCCTCCCGAATCCTACTAATAAACCATCTTATTATAAACAATACCCAAGAAGCTATAATAAACACACATGCTACACTGTTTATTATAGTAACTAATGTAGATCTACTTTCAAGAATTCCTACAATAGAGCTTAGTAGGAATAAAAATCCAAAACCACTAATCACATAGGCAAACGCTATACATACACCAATAGTCTCTAGTGTGCTTGTTATTAATTTCCAAACAATCTTTAATGCTATATTCATATCTATTTATTTATTGTACATATGTTCAAATATTCTTTCACCACAATCTAAACATTCGTATTCTATGTACGCATCACGGTAATCTTTATAAATTCCATTTTTGTTAAGGTGCTTACATTTACCATAAGTACTACCACTAACAAGTGGTAAAAACCATTGCGTTATCTTACTTAAAGTTTGTTTTAATCTATTCATTTTGTGTTTAATTTAAAGTTAATAAATCTTTTTTAAAGTGTTTCAAGGTGTAATCCTTCTTTTGGATTACCGCCTTGTATATCTGTTTCTCTATTCCGTCCTTGGCAAACACCCAGAATACTTTACTAAGCTTACTGTCCTTGGTGGTCATCCTATCTCGGCTCTGCCAATAGCTTGTTGCACTGAAGTCTATGTTGTAGTACACCAGAAACTCTGCATTACGCAAGCTAATTCCCTCACGACCACTAACAATCTGAAGTGCTATGGTTTTGTCGGTTGAATTAAACTCTTCAAGCTCAGTACACAACTGATCACCATAAACTTTTTTTAATGCGTTTAGCTCCTCCTTGAACTTGTAGAATATGCCAACCTTTGTTGCACAGAAGTTGTCGTATATAAACTGAGCCTTGGTCAGGTCTAGTATCATAGAATTTCCAGACTCAAATTTTACAGTACCGCTATACATCTGATGAAGCTTCATCATTAGTTTCACTGGCGTGTCTGCGAGTATCACTTCTTCATTACCTTCTACCACTAAATTCTTTTGCAGACTAGCGGCAAGCTTATAAACCAGGGCACTCATGTCAACCTCCAGCACCTGCTCCACAATATTATTCTCAAATCCTGCCTCCTTTTGAGTAAATCGAATCGTGTACGGATTCATCTTGTCAACAATAGTTTCCAACCCCCTGGAGTAGTCATTAATCATCATAGAGTTTATCATTCTCTGCTTAACATCCACGTAGTCCTTGGCAAACTTGTAGAAGCTGACGTACTGCTTGAATGGGTTGTTTGGAATGCCATACACCTGGTGGTACATCTGACTATACGACTCAGGCGTTGGCGTCCCTGACATTAGAATTACTTTACTCTTACTCTTTTTTATTAACGCCTTCACATCCTTAGCTCGCTTGTTAGGCTTTGGTATGGCACCCAAACTATGTGCCTCGTCAATGATCACGATGTCCCAATTAATATTCTGCGGTAGCTTGTGCATGCTCTCGTAGTTTATGGTAAACAATATAAACGATGCGGGACACATAAGGTTGTAGTCGCCAACTATAGACGACATGGCTTTCTTTTTTGTAAGAAATAATACGTGCTCCACATTCATCTTATCTGCAATCCCAAGGCTCGTTAATGTTTTTCCTGTCCTAACCTCCATGGCTAGGTACAGGAAACCATTATTTTTGAGTACCTCATAACCTCGACTGATGATGTCTTTCTGGTAGTCTCTAAATTCAATCATTTAATTCATCTTCAATTTTCAATGCTGTAATTAGCATCATTAATTCATACTCAAAATAAATACTTGTAATATGAAAATCATTTCCATAAACATGATAACCCCAATCACCTGTGTATTTCAGCAAATGTTCTATATCAGAAGCGTATTCAACTTGTTCTTCTGGACTAATTGCGTTTGGTGAAGCAAACTGTGCTAGTAGGTCTATTTGACCATCATACCCTTCAATGCTATATTTTAGAGTAAAATTATTGTCTCTTTTACAAAAAACCCTTTTACGTTTAAATCCTAAAGAGATTAAAAGTTTGTCGTTTATTTTTGTCCACATAATTAAAATATTTTACCTTGAACTTCTAACTCTTCCTTACCTCTGAATCTAATCCACCTTCCGTCTCTGTCCCTTCCCTCCTCTGGGTTGCATCCAAACTTATAGTTAGAATAAGCAACAAGCCACTTGTAGAACTTATTCCTGGTGATGGTCATCTTTGACTTCGGGGCATAGTCAGGGTACTCACCCGTAAACTCTATATACAGAGACGCCTTATATTTCCTTGAATTTTTACTTATCATCATGTTCTGTGGCTCACCCTCAATCAACCCACACCATTCTATGAAGTCATAAGAAGTTGCGGCAGAAAGGGTTCGTATTTTTAGGTTAATGAATTCTGATTGGATCAGCCCCTTACCTAGGTATAGTTGCAGGTTTTTAATCATGTAGTTGTCAAACTGGCACCACTCGTCGTCGTTCCATTCACCAAACATTAGCTTACCGAACTCATCAAGAGGTGTGTGGTTCTTGTTGTAGTGCTGATGTAACTCAACCTCCCACTTCCTACGAGCAAAAGAGTTTCCGCTACCTTTTATCGCATAGTTAGTTGTGATTGCAATCTTAGGTGATTTAGAAAATGGAATAGAGATAGCGTCCCTGTTTTTCTTTTCCAAGGTCATACCTTCCGTAACCACGCTGAAAAGCCTCTCAAAATCAAAGTACTTCTTTACGTCATCAAAAACAAGTATCTGCGTATCCGCAGACACCAACTGGTATGCAAAAGACTTCTCAAAAGCGAAAGACTTTCCGTCAATTGTAACAACCTTTTTCATTTTAGCTATTGCCTTCATAAATATTCCCTTACCAGTACCGCCCTCTGGCGAATCTGTGATAACCTCGTCATTTAGAATAACTGCTGGGCAGTAGGAAAGGTTCTTGTGTGCATGAAGTAGGAACCCTATGGTGCTCTCCATTGTATTAATTCTTTCACCCTCCTTAGCCCCGCCACATATGTTGCTGATAAATGTTTTGTATGTACACTTACCAACCTCGCATATCTTAAAATCTCTGTCTATGACATGGTCACTCCAGACGTATCCGTTTAGGTCAACATAGCTTATGGGCTCCACTGAGTTCTTTGTTATTTTTACCCCACAATTTTTGTAGTACAGGTATGCGGTGTTTTTATCGTCCTCAATGAAGTAAATGTCTATGGTTGATAGTAGAGTAAGGAACTCCTCCCTAAACAGCCTTACGCTGTCTGCAAAGTAGTTGTAGATGCTAATGTCATCTAGCTTAATTAGGTGCTTAAGAACAAAGTCCTTTATCTCCTTCTCAGAGGTGTGGTCAATTAAGTTGTTTTCCTGCTTAACAAATACGTAGTTTTTACTACCCTCTGGGCAGTACTTGCAAAACCCATTGTCCTCCAGGAACCTTTTGAACTCTATGTGAACCACCTTCACAACACCCTTGTCGCTCTTTGTCCAAAATATATACTTACTTAGCTTGTCCTCTTCCTTGCTTATTACGAGGTTAATTACATCGTCACCAACTGCCGTATCTTTAAATTGATGACGTATCTCTTTTTTTGAGACTCCCCTTCTAAGACTCTGCTTTATTTTGCTTATTGCCATGTCATCCTCGTAGTACTTTGATCCAAAATTTGAACGGTTGGAATATGCTGAGTCAATGGTTCTCTTTATCTCCTTCTGCGTAAAATCATTAGAAGAATATTGGTTTAGTATATACCCAGCAAGAGATATTTGAACCCCGTAGTCATTAAACGCCATTGCCAGTATGTACACGTTTTGGTTACGCTGTCCCTCACTCATTGGGTACTTCTTAGTCCACCACTTTACAAGTATTTCGACTATCTTGTTCTCGTCTGTAATCGGAATTGTTGGGGCGTCAGAGGAGTTAAACTCCTTGTAATCTACCTCAGCAACCTTGTCCCACAGAGACGAGTTCTCGTTTATGTAAATCAGCGGGTCATAGGACTCGTAACAAACCCTACCGATGTTTTTACAGGTCTTGTCAAAGTACTTTGAGTTGTAGTGATTCTCTAGTGCCAGGAAATAGTTTATGTGGTTGTCTATATCTGATGGTATCTTTACGATTACCTTTAAGCCATTGCCACTTGGGGACACAAACACTGAGTAGGTGTACTTGTCTCTTGTCATCTTCTCCTTCTCCTCCAGCATCATCCTCTTCTTATCGTAGCCATCAAAGTCTAGGCATAAAAACCCGCTATGTTCTAATATGGATGAATCTTTTCTGTTGGTGAACTTGCCACTGAAGCAAACCGCTGGGAGTTGCTTTTTTATTTCGTTTCTAACTTTTTTATCTGTCTCCTTACGGATGCTCTTGACAAGGTCTTTAGACTTACCCTCCTTTATCCTGGTGAGTACTTTATCTATGCCGACATGAAACGGAGTCTCTGTTTCCTTGATATTTCTGAATATCGTGATGATTTTTGTCATTTTTGTGTCGTTTTCGTGATGTTTTTTTAATCTTAACTATCTGATTATTAGACTTGTGTTACTTTGTGACAATTTTTAACTACCGTATAGGGAATAAAAAATAATAAATAAGTAAATATATATATATATAATAGCTGAACTTTTTTTGTCATATTTGTCACACACTATTGGTAAAAAAAGGGAGACGCTAATCTCCCTTTAGATACTAAATACATTTCTAGAATGGCATGTCATCACCTCCTTCGTGCTTTGGCTGATCTGCCTCTGCGTTTGAAACCTTCCATGCTTGAAGGCTGGTGTAGTACTTCCCATTATACTCGTTGCAGTTAACGTTGAACTCAACATTAACATTGTCACCCACCTTGTTGTACTTGTTGAAGGACTCCACCTTCTCAGCCTTGAATAACTCAAAGCAAAATAGGTTGTTGTATGTCTCCCCATTGTCAACTAAAAATAACTGCTTCGTCCATACGTTTCCAGACTTTGATGTTCCACTCTGTGGTGGCAATATTTTACTAATCTTACCTACTACTTTTAATTCCATTTTTATTTAATTTTAATGTTTCGTTCCAAATGTTTAATTGTTTCCTCGATAAGAGAGTTCTTATCTCTCCTAGTTTCACATACCATTGGAACTTGTAGGTACATGAATCTAGATGATTTTTTATTTTTCTTACAGAAGCTGAACATGACGGTAGTATTGGTTTACGTCATCTGTGGCGTCCTCTCCAAAAAATTGGTTGTATACCCCTATAGCCTTCTGTACCTTCTCTGCGCCCCTCTCTATGAAGTCCGTAGTGGTGTCAAAAAGTCCTAGCTGACCAGTGGTCTTGCATATCACCAAAAACTTTAGTGGCTTTCCAAATAAAGTGTGGTACACGTATGCTTGGCTGTCGTAGTTGTAAGACCTTGCGCTGTAGATAAATTTCTCAATATCCCCAGTAGTCTTGATGTCAATCAAGCAGTCGTCACAAACAATGTCTGCCTTACCCTTCCACATAACGCCACCAATTTCGCCTATCATTGGAACCTCAAACTGATTCCCTTCGGCATATATCATGTCGTAGAAGTCTAGGTTTTGGGTCATCACCTTGGAAAGACTAGTGATCTCATCGTACTCCTTCTGGAGCATTAAAAAAGGCTCCCCAGAACCCTCCAGGATTTCCTTGTACTTCTTTGTGTTTCTGCTAGACACGTCGACTGGGTTCCAGTCTTGAACTTTTTCTGGCTCAAGTATTAGGTGATGGAATAGTCTCCCCTTAGCGAAGTTCACGTTGTCCTCCTTCTGTAACCCATAATTCCTTGGGTTGGACAGTAATGCCCCGATGTCACTATTGGAGAGGTAGTTCTTACCCACCCCTCCGTAGTACTCCTTGTCGTCTTTTAATAGGTTAATTACTTTCTGACTCATCAACCTATAGCCTTAGCGATTTCTTTTTTAACCTTTGCAGTCATAGCGTACTTTGTAAGTAAGTTCTCACCAATTTTCTTCAGACCTAATTCTTTGTTGGCTGATACGTACCTTAATACATTTTGCCAATTGTCATCACCAATGTCTAACTTGATTGTAGTAACTTTTTTAGGCTCTACTTTTTTTGGTACAGATTTTTTCGGCTCTACTTTCTTAGGAGTAGACAACTTCTCTGCTACACTCTTATCGTCTTGTGGTAAGTCTTCACCAGCATAGATATAGTGACCTAATCCAAACATAGCTAAGTTCTTTACAAGGCATCTCATTATTGTCTTGTTTATGTCAAACATGGTTGCACCCTGCACAGACTTCTTTCCATACCTTGTGGTGTACTCATAAGCATCAAGCTTCATAGCCTTGTTTGCCCCGTCCATTACTGGTAGCCACATCTCAAGAGTTTGATCTTTTATTGTCACCTCAGTGCTACACATGTAACCCATGTGTGAGTCCCATACGAATGGCATGTTGGATGCCTCGTCCTTTACAACCTTGTATGTTGCGCTAGGGTAGTTCTTCTTTACCTCCGCCCAAGCCCAAGCCCAAGAGAGGTAAGTTAATCCATTTTTTTGTTCGACCTTGTCATTGACATTGATAGCCGACAATACTTCAAAAACTGATTTTTCTGTTTCACTCATTTAATTTAATTTAGATTTAACTTTATTTAAATTCTTTAACACTTGCTCCCTACTAGCCTTAAGCTTTCTAATTAAGCGAATGTTATCATTTTTTACTATGGCAACATTTATTCTGCTGTCTATTCTAGCTAGTTTTGTACGGCAATTGGACAAATATAGTACGTAAATTGCGCTTTTCCAACCTAAATCGTTAAAAGTTTTATATTCATTTTCATTTGCCTCGGTGTAGAAGTCACCACCAGTGGACATGTTGATTATGGATATATTTCCAGATTTTTTCTCTTTTATAATCCTCCACCCGTATAGCATATACGCAACCAGTCCTTTGTCTTCTATTATTACCGATGATTGGTAAGACTCTGCCTGGTGGAATAGGTCACCTAAATCGTACATTGGCTATTTATCCTATCGATTACAATCTGGTAGTCACGATCTTCTTCCACTTTTTTTGTTATGTCTTTGATGCCGTGGTGTATAGTGGAGTGTGGTATAGAATACCCTCTGTCGTTCATGTAGCTTTGGATGTATGTCAGCTTCATTTTGTTAACCTTGCATAGGTAGTATAGTAGGTATCTTGCGTCTACCACTGCCCTCTCCTTGCTCTTAATGAAGATATCTTCTTCACTGACTCCAAATTTCTCTGCAACCTCTGTTGCAAGCTTGTTGAATAGTTTGTATTTCATTTTATTGATTTAATTTAAACAAAAATAATAAAAAAAATAGACATTTAATGTATGTTTTTTATTTTAATTACCCACATTAAAACGTGGGTCAACAGTCTATAAAACACATTAAAACGTGTTTTTATCTTAGTGTTAGCATTAATACTTAGTTATGTGGTAAAAAGTCTCACCCTCTTTATCACTAACTTTTAAACCACTCTTACCTTGTAGTTTTTCTTTACCTATTTTTATTTCGTACTTATCACTAAAATTATCAATTAAAACTTGGTTTAATGGGTATTTTCTACTGCCTATATTTAAAACAAAAGTACAGCCGTTTTTTAAAGAATCCATTGTTTTTTGAATCATAGGAATATAAAAACCACTACACCAATCTTCAAAGGTTTTAAACTTATTTAAGCTATTTGTAATTTCGTATGAATATACTTCTGTGTCATAATAAGGTGGTGATGTAAAAGCAAAATCAAACTTATTGATTTCTGTTTTACTTTCTTCAAATGGCAAACAGTTTATTTTACATAAAAATGATTTGTTCATACTTCCAATATATTCACTCAATAAAACTAAGCCTTTATAAGTTTTGACACTTGGCTCATAACCAATATAATTGCATTTAATTTTTGAAGCTCCTATCATTCTACCACCCCAACCAGCACATGGGTCTAATATAGTACTATCTTCGTTTAGATTGTAGCTTTCATATAGGTCTGACGCTTTTTTTGGTGGAAACTCGTTTACGTATTGCACACCACTAACATTCATACTTAGCGTTTGATAAAGCATATCTTTGTATTTTATTCCTTTAGGCGAACGCTTATATAATATAGCTCTTGCTAGACCTGATAAAAACTTATCATTCCCCAAAGCTTCAAAAACAGATTGTTTGGAATTTATTGTTTTAGTAGCTAATCTATGAGGATTAAATAATAAACTTGTTTTTTGGCAAGTATTTTTACCATTTAAAAAATCAGCGTATTCAAGAACCTCATTGAATCTTGATGTTATTATGTTTATAAATTGTGAAATAGAAGCATCTTTTAGTGTTAAAATAAATGCGTTACACATCTCTTCTCTTGTCATAACCTCTAAAACTTCTTCTTCTTTCTTATTGTCTGTATTAAATAAATTCATTTCTTTTCGTTTTTTATATTAATTAATCCGTACTAATGCTAACACCGTATATAATTAATTGGCGAAAAGCCAACTAACCATATACAATCCGTTAGGCACAATAAAAATTATTCATTTCGCTTTTTTATCATAGCATCTGCCATACCGTAACATTTTTCCGCTAAAGCTGGTTTTTTATCCGATTGTCCATTTCCCCAATGGTAATCAGCTGCTGCACCTTGTTTAGTAATTATTGCTTGCATCGCTTTAGCTGCAAAATAGTCTCTTAATGTAATTTCATCTTTATCCATAATTTTAAAAGTGCCTAACAACGTGTATAAAAAACAGCTAGTTATGGCTTGTTAAAGGGTTATTAATTATTTATTTTATGTGCTTAATTCAATAATTCAGTACTTATAAACGCTGCATTTCATACACAAATACGTTGTATGCAATTAAAAAAGACATACAACAACGTGTAAAATTAA
>TARA_R100000935_G_scaffold29558_1_pt1 | contig 16988 bp, 22 predicted proteins | sample TARA_R100000935 | Tara Oceans TARA_R100000935 (sample SAMEA2621502) | marine metagenome | biome: marine biome (ENVO:00000447); feature: surface water layer (ENVO:00002042); material: "saline water (ENVO:00002010), including plankton (ENVO:xxxxxxxx)" | depth 5 m | reverse complement strand
TAATGTATGCAATGGAGTGTGATAAAATGATATATAAACTTAAAAATAAATAAAATGAAAGATTTAAATAAATTCGAAGCAGAACAACTACTGCACTTAGCACAAAAAATAGTTGATTATGGATACATTAATGAATACGAACACTATTGGGAAACGATAGAAGATGTTGGTAAGACAAATGAGATGGGAGGAATGAAAAATACTGAAGATTGGTTAGACCAAGATAAGTTAAACAAAAGCAATCATATCTTTAAATATTTTTATGCATTAGACAAGTTTATTAATAATCTAAATTCAAAATAGTTATGAAAGATTTATGGAAATACTTTATAAAATATCCAATTTTATTTTTATTTGATTTGTTGATATTGTTAACGATTGTTGTGTTTTTCTACATATTAATATGGATAGTTTATTGAACAAGTTTTGAACGAGATCTCGACACCTTATGCCCCACTATTAATCGTAGTGGGGTTTTGAGGTGCAAGGCAATAATGCCCTAATTTAACAACAAACAACAATGAAATTAAATAAACTTTTTATGGACAATAGTCGATTTATAGAGATGATTGATATATTTACCACAAACACAATTAAAGAAAAATTCAATAACAACGTATATAATGAGTTTGGAGATATGTATGAAGATGTCCAAGATGCTTATAACGAGTTATATGATGAGAATGAAGTACAAGCTAATATACTTGGGTTATATTCTGATAACGATAAAGTTTTTTACACTGACGATCCTACAAAACAAGCAATTTTATCTCAACAAGAGGTAAACAGAAAACTTTCAAATAAAAAACAATGAAAAAAATACTTATAGCTTGTGAAGAATCACAAACGATTGCAAAAAAATTCAGAGAGAAAGGTTATGAAGCTTATTCTTGTGACTTGGAGAATTGTAGTGGTGGAAAACCTCAGTATCATATTAAAGGTGATGCACTAAAAGAGGCCTATAGTGGAAAATATCATTTAATGATTGCACATCCTCCTTGCACATACTTAGCAGTAAGTGGTGCAAGATGGATGTATAATAAGGATGGTAGTATAAACAAACAACGCAAAGAAAACCAAGAAGAGGCTTTAAAGTTTGTTCAGAAACTATTAGATGCACCAATCAAACACATTGCTTTGGAAAATCCAATTAGTGTAATATCTACCCAGATTAGAAAGCCAAATCAAATAGTACAACCATATTTCTTTGGAGACAAAGCATCCAAATCAACTTGCTTGTGGTTAAAAAACTTACCATTACTTGTTCCTACTAATATAGTAAGTAAAGGAGAGTTTTTTGAATGGGTGGATAAAAATGGGAAAAAGAAAAGACAAGCCCAATGGTATATGGATGCGTTGGCTAAAGCTAAGAGTCCAGAAGAGAGAAGAACTTTGAGAAGTAAGACTTTTGATGGAATGGCTGAAGCTATGGTAGAGCAGTGGAAGTTCATATTAAGCTAAAAACGGAGATACCCAAGTATCAAGTGATAGGAGAAAGTCTCTTAGAACGCGTTTATGAAGGCCGTTTTTTAAAAAAATCAATAAAATGAAAGAATAACAACGCAAAGTTAGTTATAAGGATAATTTAACTATATTTGAATAAGTTTTGAATAAGTAATTGTTTGTTAGTTTTGTTACTCATCACCCCACTATGTTTTGATCGTAGTGGGGTTTTGGGGTGAAAATCAAATTTTATATTAATTTAAATCAAAACTATGCCTAATCACGTACGTTGTTACATTACAACAACAAAACAAAATGTAATCAAGATTAAAGAGTTAATTAAAGACAAAGAAAATGGTCTTGCTGAAGCTTTAGTCCCAATGCCCCAAGAAATTAGAAACACAGATAAATCTTTTCCCAAAGAATTTGGTAAAAAACTTAACAACGATAGTGCTAAGTTAATCGATAAATATCGCTTTGACAATTGGTATGATTGGTCAGTCCAGAATTGGGGAACTAAGTGGGGATGTTATGAAAATGAAATTGAAGACAAGTATTATTCTTTCACAACTGCTTGGTCACCATTAGATGAAGATATCATTGAAAAATTAGCCAAAATAATTCCTAACTTTAGCTATATGTATGAAGAAGAAACGGGATGGGGTGGAGCAATGACATTTGAAAATGGGGTTTGTATACATCGAATGGAATATGACTCCCCACAATTTGATGAAGAAGTGTACTTACTTATTAATAAGGATGGCTATGTAATAAAATACGAGGATTTAGGTCAATCTTGGGTTCAGATAGATGAAGAGTTGATATGGGTAGGATTAGCAGAACTTTCTTATCTTAAAGAAGAACATACAACCGATGAAGGTACGTTTAAGGTAGGATACTACCACGCTTATTCATTACAAGAGTTTGCTGGGGATACATTAGAAAGTTCTATAATAGACATTTGCAAGAATAGTAAAAAGCTACCAGATTATAAATCATTTTATAATAGTGGAATTCCAAAAGATACACCTAAAACTGAGCCATTTGAATTTCAATGGAATAGTGGAGAAGGTAGTGAAGACCATAACATTAAAACTATATCGACAAAGATAGAAGTAGAACGAAACCCTATAATATGGGGATAGTATTAACCATTAAAAACTCACCAATGAACGAATTAGAACATATGATTTTAAATGAAAAGCTTAAAGAAAAACCAAACTACGACTACATACGTTGGTTACAACAATTAAGTTTGGATTGTTTAAAAGAAATAGGAAAACCCTTTCCTAAATACTCTAATAATAATTTTGTTATACCAAAGTAATACCTTATTTTTGCTATGGTTATTAAGTTTTATGTGTAAAAGTATGGGGTAGATTGAGGGATATTCCCACTTAACTTTATGGGTGAATAAGATCATCCGTTAATTTTATTATTGTCTTTCTACCCCAACTTTTTTTTATTAACTACCTATGAATTTATCAGAATACCTTATCGAAGAAGTAAAAAGAGACAGAGAGTTTAAAGCAAACTCCAGTAAGAATTTTATTAATCTCAATGACTACTTTAAAAATAGTGGAAAGACAGAAATAAACACTAATCTAAAGTACATAACTCCTAACTATAGAGCAAATAAAATTACCCATATCAACAACGATATGTCTAAATATAAATTAAATAAACATTAATTAAATGAAAAACAATGAAAAAGATGATGACAGAGTTCCTCATTATTATAAAGGAATAAATAAAGAACGTAATTATCAAGCAAGGTATGTGGTAAGCGATTTTGATTGCACTTATAATATTGGGACTGCCGTAACTTATTGCTTACGAAGTTCACGAAAACACGTGACACCAATCGCTGATCTTGTCAAAGCAATTGCACATTTAGAATTTGAAATAGAAAGAATTAACGAAAAATATAATTAAATGAAAAAAGAAATATTTGATAAATACGCTACTGCAATAGCAGAGCAATTTCACCTCAACTTAGATGAGATGTTTGATAAATCCAGGAGAAGAGATTTAGTAGATGCTCGACAACTACTTTTTTACTTATGTCTTGAAAGACCAATTAGAGTCTCTTATGTACAGAAGTTTATGGAAGACAACGGATGCAAGATTGCACATTCCACAATTATACATGGATACAAACAAGCTAAAGCTTTAATAGACGCAGATAAAGATTACTTGCATATGATTGAAAAAATTAATAAAGAATTTTAATGAAGTACACCCTAAAAGATATAGTTAAACAAGCTTTAGAGGATAGGTCATCAGTGATGAGTACCCTTCCTCAAGGTTTTAGTGTTATTGGATTAGGGGTGAAGTTACAGTCATTTCCAAGCCAAACGGAAATTCTTAACTGTTCAAAAGGAGGGGATTACTTTAAAGAAATAGAAATATCAGAGTATAATTATTTTTTTAATAATGGATGGAAAAAAGGAAAACTTAAAGTGGCTATAAACAACTGCCTTTATAAGTTAGACTTGATAGAAGTTAGAATGAAGGAAGAAATGAACACAAGAAAGAATGATAAACACATTCAAAATTTAAAAACAAGAAGAGAGAATGTTCTTGTTAAATATGCTAAACACAATCAAAAATTAAATCAATTAAATTAAATCAAATGGAAAACAAAAAAAACATTTTCAAAGCCCTTGCTGACTTTCAGCAAGAATGTCCTGTTTTATTAAAAGAAACAGATGGTTATGGATACAAGTATATTAAACTTGATTACATAATAGCACAGATTAACCCTCTTTTAAATAAACATAAATTAGGTTTTACTCAACTTATTGAAGATAATGGGATAACAACACTTTTGTTTCATCATCCAAGTGGTGAAAGTATTCAATCACACGCAGTGATTCCAGAATGCTCAATGAAAGGTATGAATGTATATCAATCAGTAGGAAGTGGAATTACTTATTACAGAAGATATATGTTATCTTCAATGTTAGGAATTATTAGTGATGCTGATACAGATGCTAAAGTTTATACAGATACTCCTAAAAAAACTCCTAAACAACAAATTTTTGAAAACAAAAACGTACAACGATTAGTTAAAGATTTTGATTTGGATGTGGAAAATGCAGTAGTTACATCTGGATTAACCCCTTTGGAAGTAGGTGATGAGAATTGGGAAGTAGTTATAAATTATATGAATACTCATCCCGATGCAGTTGGTAAGTCTTTGTCTTTGATTGTGAAAAATCTACAAAAGAAATACATTATATCTAAATCGGTTAAGAAAAGCTTGTCGCAAAATATCAAATCATAATGGATCTGCACAAAATCCTGGAAAAGTTAAATTGGGATAAATATTATTATGGTGAGTATGGTCAGCAATGGTTATCTAATTCTGACATCTTTACATTATTAAACGATCCATTGTCTTTTAGAAAGCCAAAAGAACAAACTAAAGCTATGCTTGAAGGTAGATACTTTCATACTGCAATTTTAGAAAAACATAAGTTAAAAAACTTTAAAGTTGTTGATTTTACAAGCAGAAATACAAAAGCATATAAAGAATTGTTAGTGGAAAACAATAATGAAATGATGTTGTTGCAAAAAGAAAAAGAGAATCTTGATGTAATGGTTAAAGTTATTAAAGACAATAAAGAGATGGCTTCTGATATATTTCATTTTGACAATAAATTTGAAGTTCCAATGATAAACAATATAATGGGATATGCTTGGAAAGGGAAGGCAGACATTATAACTCCTGAAAAAATCATTGATATTAAAAGCAGTTCTGACATAAAAAAATTTAGATATTCAGCTTCTAAATATAATTATGATAGTCAAGCTTATATATATCAAGAGTTATTTCAAAAGCCTTTAGAGTTTTATGTTATAGACAAAACAACTCATCAATTAGGCATTTACAAGCCTTCTAATGACTTTTTAATACGTGGACAGCAAAAGGTAGAGAAAGCCTTAGAAATACACAGCAGATTCTTTAAAAACGATGCTGTGGAGGATATTAACCAATACATTCATTATGAAATACTTTAAAAAGTTATGGGATTTAATTCCTAATAAAACAATAAATAATACTATTATGTGGATTCAAGTTCCAATGTCTGCTAATAGTGTCGATGAAAAGATAGATATAATCATCGCGACAATAAATCAATTGGAGCAAAATATTAAATTAAATAAATAATTATGAGTGAATCAAAGTATGAAATCAAAGTTGGTACATTTTCTCTATTCAAGAACGAGAAGAAAACTGCCGACAACAACCAACCACATTACAATGGTAATGGTAAAGATTTAAATGGAAACGATTTCCAAGTGTCTGCTTGGTTAACGACAAGTAAATCTGGAATTAAATATTTCTCTTGCAAACTACAAGAGCCATATAATGCTAACAATTCTAATAACAATGAAGATAACGCAGCCTCTGTGGAAACAGATTTGCCCTTCTAACCATTAGATTTATTAAGAAAGGGGGCTTATGCCCTCTTTTTTTTGCTTTTATAATGTTGATTTAGTCCTTCTATATTTAATTATATATAATTTATATACTCTTTTATTTTTATTTATTATTATTATTAACTAATTTTCAACATTAAAAGTAAAGAATATATATAAATAACTAATTATTAATTAGTTAGCTAAAATTAAATTAACATTAAATCAACATAAAACCAACATAATGGAAATAACCATCTTTAAAGACATCAAAAATACCTCACAACCATTTTACCGAGAGGTCGAAGTAGTATTAACAAGAATACAACAAGGAGCAACAAAAGATTTAGTAAAAAGTATAAGAAAAGAAAAAGACAAGTCAAAAAGAAATATATTAAAGCAATCATTACCAGCTATATGTTTTAGTGGACAATTTACAAAAAGAAATGATGCATCATTAACTGAACATTCTGGACTTATATGTTTAGACTTTGATGGATACACGACAACAAAAGATTTATTGCAAGAAAAAGAAAAGATATCCAAAGATGGTTATGTATATTCTGTTTTTATAAGTCCAAGTGGTAAAGGACTTAAAGTATTAATTAAAATACCAAAGGATAGTCTTAACCATAAAAATTATTTTTATTCTTTAGAAAAACATTTTAATTCAGATTACTTTGACAGAACATCTAAAAACATATCTCGAGTATGTTATGAATCTTACGATCCTTTAATATTTATAAATCCACAATCAAGCTTGTGGGATAAAATTATAGAGCAAGAATATACAGAAGTATCTAAAACACAAGGAGTTGTTACTATCCCAGTAAGTGATGAGAATAAAATTGTAGAGATTTTAGTTAAGTGGTGGGAGAAAAAATATGGAATGATAGATGGTGAAAGAAATAATAACGTATACATTTTAGCTTCAGCTTTTAATGACTTTGGAGTTAATCTAAACCTGGCTAAATATGTAATGAGTTCTTTTTCCTCTAAAGACTTTCCTTCATCAGAAGTTGATAGAACTATAAAATCTGCATATGCTCAACAACAAAACTTTGGTACGAAGTTTTATGAAGACGAAGAAAAAGTAAATATGATTAAGCATAAGCTTTTAAGTGGTGTAACAAAAAAAGAAATTAGATCTCAGTTAGTTGATGACAATATTGAGGTCTCAGTAATAGAAAATGTCATTAATAAATTAGAAGAAGAACATAGCAATAATATATTTTGGACTAAAAACGAAAAAGGCGTAATTAAAATAGTCCATATATTATTTAAAAATTTCTTGGAAGACAATGGATTTTATAAATTTAATCCTGAAGGAAGTAAAAACTACGTATTTGTAAGGGTGACTAATAATTTAATAGACCACACCTCTGAAAAGGAAATTAAAGATTATATTTTAAATTATCTTTTAGAAATTGATGATTACACTATTTATAATTATTTTGCTGAACATACAAGATACTTTAGAGAAGAGTTTTTAACCTTACTATCTTCAATAAATGTTTTCTTTATAGAGGACACCAAAGAAACTGCATATTTATATTATAGAAATTGTGCAGTATCAATTAAATATAATCAAATAGAAACTATAGATTACATTGACTTAGGTGGTTATGTGTGGAAGGATCATGTAATAAACAGAGATTTTGATTTATGTGATGTAGGCACTTGTGATTACAAAACATTTATTTCCCATATATGTGGTTCTGATTCATCACGAATAAAGTCTATGGAAACAACGATAGGATATATGTTGCATGGATGGAAAAATTTAGCATATTGCCCAGCAGTGATTTTAAATGATGAGGTAATAACTGACAATCCAGAAGGAGGTACAGGTAAAGGTTTGTTTATGAATGCACTAAGTCATATGAAAAAGTTAGTATTTATTGATGGTAAGTCTTTTAATTTTGAAAGATCATTTGCATATCAAACTGTAAGTGCCGATACTCAGATTTTATGTTTTGATGATGTGAAAAAATACTTTGACTTTGAAAGGTTGTTTTCTGTTATTACGGAAGGGCTAACCCTTGAGAAGAAAAATCGTGATGCGATCAAGATACCATTCAATAAATCTCCTAAAATAGCTATAACTACCAACTATGCTATAAGTGGAGAAGGTACAAGTTTTGAGAGAAGAAAATGGGAGTTAGAGTTGGCTCAACATTACACAAAAGAATATACGCCTTTAGTTGAGTTTGGTAGACTTATGTTTGGAGAATGGAACGATGAAGAGTGGTGTCAATTTGACAACTATATGATTAAGAATTTACAAAACTATCTTGAAGTAGGATTATTAAAAAGTGAATTTGTTAATTTAAAAATTCGAAAACTATCTGCTAAAACTGGACATGATTTTATAGAGTGGTGTGGACTATTAGGCGAGACTGCATATCAAGATAAGCTTAAATTTAATGTAAAGGTTTATAAAAATGATTTATACAATGATTTTGTTGAAGAAAACCCAGACAGATCCTCACGAGGTAAAATGACAATTAGTAGAACAAGATTTTATAAATGGCTTACATCTTATTCAGTATACAAGTATAGTTGTGAACCACAAGAGGGCAGAGATTCAGTTGGTAAGTGGATTAAATTTGTTAATATTCATAGCAAGGAGTCAAACGGAAAGTTAAAACTATGAAGTTAAGACCATATCAAAAGGAGTTAGTAAAAAAAGGACTGCAAGTTTTAAAAGACCATAGGTTTATATATTTAGCTATGGAAGTAAGAACTGGTAAAACTATAACCTCTTTAAAAATGTTTAGTCATTTATGGAACAGAGGGTATGAAAAGCCCAAGCGTTTATTGTTTGTTACAAAAAAGAAAGCGATATCCAGTATTGAAAAAGATTACGATGCATCTGAATCAAACTATGATATAATGATAACTAATTATGAATCTTTACATAAAGTTCCATTAAAAGGTTGGGATGGAGTAATTTTAGATGAAGCTCATTCTATGGGGGCATTTCCTAAACCAAGTAAAAGAGCAAAGCTGGTAAGAGATATTTTATTTAAATCAAAACCATATGTTATTTTATTATCAGGAACTCCAACTCCAGAATCATATAGTCAGATGTATCATCAAGTGTATGGTATTATAAATAATCCTTTTAAAAGTTTTAAAAACTTTTATGCTTTCAGTAAAAAATATATTAATGTTAAACAGAAAAAGTTAGGTGGGATGATTATTAACGATTATAGTCAAGGATCAGAACTTATTTTACACCACATGAAGCCTTTTGTTTTGTCTTTTACACAAAAGTTAGCTGGTTTTGAATCAACAATAGATGAAGAAATTTTATATGTGTCTTTACAATCTCAAACTACAAAACTCATTCAGAGATTAAAGAAGAATTTAGTAATTGAGGGCAAGGATGAGGTTATCTTGGCTGACACTGCCGTTAAGTTAATGATGAAAATTCATCAACTTTGTTCTGGAACTGTCAAGTTTGAAAGTGGAAATGGTATGGTTGTAGATTTTAACAAAGCTCATTTTATATTTAATAAATTTAAAGAACGTAAAATTGCTATTTTTTACAAATTTACCAATGAACTTAAAGCTTTAAAAGAGGTTTTTAAAGATAATTTGACTACAGATTTAGAAGAGTTTGATTCTACAGATAAAACAATTGCTTTACAAATTGTGAGTGGTCGTGAAGGAATAAGTTTAAAAAATGCAGAGTGTTTAGTCTATTATAATATAGATTTTTCTGCTACATCTTACTGGCAATCAAGAGATAGAATGACAACTCAAACCCGAAAGTATAATAAAATTTATTGGATTTTTTCTTCTGGAGGTATTGAGGATAAAATATACAAAGCAGTAGTAAAGAAAAAAGATTATACATTGAATCATTTTAAAAGAGATTTATTAAGTTTGTAAAATGACAGAGCAACAAATCCAATCTAAAAGAATAAAACAATTAGAGTCAGAAGGATATTATGTGCTTAAGTTAATTAAAACAAACAAGAATGGTATTCCTGATTTATTAGCGATACCACCTAATTGTGAAGTTTTGTTTAGTGAAGTCAAAAGACCAAAGGGTAAGGTGTCAGCAATACAAGAGTATAGAATAAAAGAATTACAACAACATGGAGTCAAGACAGAGATATACAGAGGTTAAAGATTATGATGTTGATGATTTTTTTTTAGAATCACTACAAGATTTTGAATTACCTATAGCAATTAAGATTGCAATGTTTCTTGAGGAAAACAAAATTGAAGTACAAACAAATAATTTAGTTTCTCACGTTTTAGGTGGTTTAATAATTTACAATGAAGAACCAATTACTTTTGCAATTGAAATAGTAAAATCAGGATCTGAATATATGGTGTTCACAGATATCAAAGAAATATCAATGGATGAATATTTAGATTTAATAAATTTAAATTTATATGTTAAATCAAATGAATTTTGTAAAGATAAACAGGCTTAAAGGAATTGTCAATAATGTATTTAAAACAAATGTTGACAAAAAAAGCAGAGAAAGTTTAATTATAGAAGCTCGTGCAACATGTTATAAAATAATGCGTGATGAAATGCGTATGAGTTTAGCAGAAATTGGTAGGTACTTTTTAAAAAGTCATGCAACTGTTTTACATGGAGTAAAAGAATACCCGTACATGTTAAAGTTTAAGCCTGATCTTGTTTTAAAATACAAGGCTTGTATTAATTTGTGGAGAGAAAACGAAGCTTCGTTCAATATAGAGAAAGAAATCGTTGATATATTGTTAATAAAAAAATCAGTCACTGATTTGCAAAAGTCAAATTGTTTGTTATCTTTAGCTGTAACCCAACTTAAAGACGAAGTTATTAAATTAAAGAAGCTACAATAATGCCCAAAATTGCTAAAGAAGATGTTAGTGCTATTAGTCACATAAATTATGTATCTAATAGTATTCACGACTTTGGAGATGAGCTATATGAGGATTTAATGGAAAGAGACCACGAGAAAGCAAAGAAGAAAGCTCAAAATTTAATAAAAATTCTTGCTGACTTAATCCAATCCTTAACCGATGAAATATAACGAAGACGAAATCAGACCAAGATTGTCTGGCAACAAAAGAAAAGCATTTGAAAATTTAAATAAGAAAGAACGCAGAATTCTTGTGATTGGAGATTTACATGCTCCTTTCGTGTTACCAGGATATTTAAATCACTGTAAAGAAGTTTACTCCAATTTCAATTGTAATCAAGTAATTTACATAGGAGACATTTTGGATAATCACGCTTTTTCTTATCATGAGCCAGATCCAAACGGACTTTCGGCAGGTAATGAATTGATTAAAGCAAAAAAGTATATAAAAGAATGGTATCAAGCTTTCCCAGAGGCTGATGTTTTAATAGGAAATCACGACAGGATGGCTTCCAGGAAGGCAATGACTGGAGGTGTGCCTTCGGCATGGATTAAGTCCTACAACGAGGTCTTAGGTACTCCTAAATGGAATTGGTGTGAAACTATAGTGTACGACAATGTACTTTTTGAGCATGGTGAGGGAGGTCAAGCAGCCAGAAAAGCACAAAACAATATGATGTCAAGCGTTTGCGGTCATACCCACACAAGTGCTTATGTTCAGTGGTTCGTTGGAAAAAAATTCAAAGTTTTTGGAATGCAAATTGGCTGTGGCGTGGACAGCTCCAGTTACGCCGCAGCATATGCTCGCAACTTCAAAAAACAAGCAATTGGATGTGGAGTAGTAATTGGTGGGCATACCGCTATAAATTGTATGATGAGCTTATGAATAAACAATTAGCTAAAGAATTAAATGTATTTGCAATAGAAGTTGCTAAAAGATTTTCTTTTAAAAATAGAGAAGGAAACGTGTCTAATGAAAAGTTTGAGGTAAATGAAGTTATTCCTACTTCAGACCAAACAGCTGTTGTTTTTTTTAAAAAGAACACAGCTAAATTAGGAATGGGTTTTTTTTATTATATAGGACGTGGATCATCCAAAGGATGGAAATATTTTTTTCCAACAGACTCACACATAGTAGGGATGATGGCTTCTCAATATTATAAATTAGAAGTTGAAAGACATAATTTTGGTAAAAACTTTGAAAATATTCCTGAATCTACTCCATTAGTAGATCAATACAATCGTAACAGATCAGTAGATAACCATATATCACACAAATCTCAAATTAGTTAATTAACTTGTCTACTTCTTTTGCGTTAACTAATTCTTGACACTTTTCATATTCTTCAGTAGAAATAAAATAATCGATTAACACATCATATGCATCACCTTCCATTACTTTAATAGGTTTGTATGGATGAAATAAAACAGCTACATCATCTTTGATTTCTAACAATTCCTCGAAAGATTTTTGACCTGTGATAATTTGATAGCTATCAATCATCATGTCTCTATCACTATTATGGTTGTCCATATATACTTTCTAAATATTCTTTACGTCTTTTCGCTTTTTCTTTACGTCTTCTCGTTTTTTCAGCTTCATAGTATTCGTTTTTAGCTTCATTAACTTGTTCTTTATATCCTGGAATATATCTCTTTTTTTCAGCTTCTGTTAATTTTAACTTTGGCGACTTACCTCTATCTTGCATATAATTACTATATCCCATTAATTTTAATAAAGCCTCACCAAAACCTTCAGCCTCACCTATAGTAGACAAGTTACCAAATAATTTTTTAACTTGATTAGCAGGTATTCCTGTTAGTTGAATAAACTCTATATAGAATTTATCCATATTTTTCTTTCTTGTCTTTTCAGTTTTAGCTGCTCCTGCTGCGGTATAAAGAACACCTAAACGAGTTATAACTTCTAATGCAGGTAAACTATCTGGAACAGCTCCCCATTTCTTACCTAACGCAAGATCTTTTAAGCCACTTAATGCACTCCCTAATAAAAATATTGCATTTAAATTACCTAAAATAGCAGCTGTTCCTAATTCTTTTTTGTCTTCATCATCTAAACTTCGAAGAAGTCCAGGGAATCCTTGAGATGCGTATTGAAACAAAACGGGCATAGCAAAATGATAAAGCAACAAAGTTCTTACGTTTTGTGTTACAGTTCCTTTACCTGCACTCCTATCCCATGCAGCAAGTTTTCTGTATAAATTTCTTGTAGCTACAACCTCTCTTCTAAAATATTGTTTTGGTGTTGTTAAAAACATATTAAAAGCCCTATACAATGGCCCTTGTGTTTGATAGTAATCTTTATCTTGTAAGTCGTATGATTGCTGAGTTTTTAATGCATCTTTTTCAAACTTAATAATTGCATAATCTATTGCAGCTTGGTCATTAACTTTAGCACCAGGATTGTTTTTAACATACTGATCTTTATAATATAAGTAATTAGGAATTCCACCAATAATAATAGCACCTTTATCACCAGTCATTGTAGTTAACATTAAAATTTTTGTAATTTTATTTAACTGATCAGAACCTGCAAATGGAAACATTTTTTTAAACTTTGCATCTTCATAGTTTTCAATATTTCTTTCAATCGGTGTTCCTTCAATTTTAATCTTCTTACCATCTACAATTTGATAATAACCATATCTATCTTGTAAGACTACAGAGTTATCCATCATTTCACGATAGACACCACTGACTCCTTTTTTTCTTGAGAATGCCCCTATAACAGCTTTAGAACCATATTTAATCCAATTCCCATACCCTATGTCGTTTCCAAAAGTAGGAATAGATGTAAGCTGTTTAGCCACTAATGTAAAGTTAGCTCCTAATCTTGATAAAAGAAAAGTAGTATTTATTGCATTAAGCCATTTCACTTGCTTTACACCTAACTGACTACCTTTGTTAGCTATTTTCTTTATAGAATCTTCAATGAACATATTTACATCTTGTCCATGAAGTTCTCTTATTGCTGTTTTTACAAGAGGATCAACAAAAAATTTATTTACATCCCTAACAACTTCTCCATAAGCAGCAAAATATTCCATATCACGTGTGTAATTTAATAAAGAGTTATCTCCATCAACTCCTATCACAGCTTCACTACTTTGTCTTCTTGCTAATGTAGAATTAGCTTGTACATTAAAATAAACATTATTTCCTCCTTCATCTAATATTGACAACCCTTCAGTATCTTCTGGGTTTTCTCTATACAACCTTCCACCATAATACGGATTAGACGGCATTGAAGTTCTGTAAAGTTTTTGATATGTTTGATTGTAATGATCATACTGCATAGGAAAATATACTTCTGTTTGCCAATCTGCCCATTTTTTTACATTTTCAGTTAAAGCATTTTCTATACTTTTTAAAGTTTGATCAGCTTCATTTTTTAATTTTACATTTTCATATAATATATCACCCGTATTACTTACAACAATATTACCTTTAGAATCATATTTAGGAAGATTTATTATCAAAGAGCTAAAAGTATTTTCTAATGTTTTACTGTTACCTTCTTTTATGTTTCCGTTTTTATATCTTAGATTAGGATCTTTAAACTGATTGTAATAGTAATACATTTGATTTTGACTTATTAAAATAGAATTATCTAAAATCTGTTGTTCTAACTTAGCAATCAAATCTTCTTGTAAAGTAGTTGATAATGTCTTATCTTTTTTTACTTTTTCTATTTCTTGTCTAAGTCTTTTTTCTCCAATTTTACTTCTTACAATTCCATAATCTTCAGTAATACCATTCTTTTTTACTTCTTTTCTATACTTAGACCCATATATTTCTTCAAGCTTTACTTGAACAATAGTTTGGTTTCGAATTTGTCTACCTTTAAATACTCGTGTTGCAGCTCTTATACCATCAGCCACAAATTCTTGTAAAAATCCCCCAAACAATTCACCAGATGACATAGACACTCTATCTAACAAACCTGATAAATCTTCAGCTGATTGAATAAAAGATGTATCTAAAGCGTTTAATATTTTTTTAGTTATAGCAGCACCTACTTGTTGTACACGTTTTATTTTAGATGGCGTACCAGGTAAATTTTTACCTTGAGTTTCCAACATCGTCTGAGCAATCTTTTTTTGTTCGCTAAAATTATTTATTTGTTTATCTCTCACAGCTTTTTTCAAAGCGTTACTTTGTTTTTGTGTAAGACCTTTATCTTTTTCTTTTACATACTTGTCAATAATTTTTCCTAACTCATTGTTTTGTCCTTGATTTTCTTCTATAACAACTTTTAAAGCTTCTTCAAATGTTAAATCTCTCCACTCAATATCTAATCCAAGAATTTCTTTTATACCAAGTGAAAGATTTCTACGATATTTTAATCTATCAACTCTTAATTGTTCTTGCATTTCTGAAACACCTTCTACTTGCAAAACTCTTAATCCACTTATTATATTGTCTAATTGCTCTGTCAAACCTGCACTATCAAGGTCAGATAATTGAGCTTCTAATAATTTCATAGATAAATCTATATCGGCTAACCTTGCGTTTTGTTCTGGTGTAGCAACCTCATCATTAGTTTTCTTTAACAGCTCATCATATTCTTCTCTTAATTTTGTTATACGTGTGTTTATAACATTAGTATTTACTACTCCTTGCTTGTTAGTAATTTTTAAAAGATTAGTTTTTATATAGTCAAGACGTTTTCTTACATTTTCACTTATTCTTACACCTTTAAATCTTCCTCCTTCTATCTTAGTAGATTTGAGATTTATTATTTTATTAATAGTTTTGTTAAGCTCTATATTAGCTTTTGTAGTAGCTATCTTTAAAATCTCTTCTACCACTGCAGGAACTTCGGCTTTAGTTTTTAAAGCAGTTATTTTATCTATTAAAACACCTATCTCTCCTTTAGTATAATCTACATTACGAGGAATAACATTTCTAATATAATTTCTTAAAAATACTTGAATTTCTCTTAATTGAAGTTTTGCAAACTCTTTATCTTTTAATACTTTAGTAAGTTTCTTTACATTCTCAGCATTGTAATAATTTGGTGAAGGATTTAAAGCCAACATAACATCTCTTTCTAATAAAACTGATAATGAAGTGTTTACTCCAGCAGATTTAAACTCTGATGTTGATCTCATATATTCTAAAACCTCATCAACAATTTGTTCTTGAGACTTTATAATTCTGGTTTTCATACCAAACTCAGTAAATGTTATATACCCTTTATCAGTTTGCTTTTTCTTAGAATTTTTTTCTAATTTTTCATTGTAAGATTCATCGATTCTTTTTCGATTTATTAATTTAACATATTTAGAAGTTACCTTCATTAATAATTGTAAACCACTTTTTATTCCTCCTGGTAGATTTGCAAAGCTTTTAGGCATTACTTTAAAATAATCTTGAGTAGCAATCTCTAAAGCGTCTGATATTTCTTTTCTACCAAACCCTCTTCTTCTTAAGTATCTTGCTATTGTGTCTCTTTGAAAATTAGCATCTATGGCTTTACCTACTATGCTAAGTATATCATTGTCGTTTTTAAAATAGTTTTCACTCTCAGAACCATCTTCAATTCGTGATGACTTTTTATTAAAATCACCTGCTACTTTAACTGGATTAACTCTTTTACCTCCTAATTCTCTAAAATAATAACCATTTAGTTCTCTCGATCCATAACTATAAAAAGTTGGAACAGGTTCAAGTCCTAACTCTTCTGCTTTTTTCTTAAATTGATATTCATTAAAATTAAGGTTGTTAATTATACCCGTCTTTTCATTCATATCATAAGATTTAGCAAAGTCATATCTTAATCGAGCAATACTTTTTGTTTTTTTCCCTGGTTCTACTACAAGAGAATTGTAAAAATTTATTAAATCAGCTTTTTTAGATGCATCATTTTGAGCATCTTGCCACTTATCCATGTACATGTCAAACATTTTGCTTGACCTTTTTTCAAAACTTGGCTCAACTTTTTGGATTTCGGATTTTACAGTAGCTACTTTAGGGCCTGAGCCTGCACTACTGGAAACATTAGATGTCTCAAAGTTTTTAGTATTTTCTCTGGTAGAAACATTAGGCCCTGATTTATTGTATTTAGTATACGAATCAGTAACCTCAGTACTTTGATAAAAATTTGTAGGCTGTACAATAGCATTTACTTTAGCTTTTACTGTCCAAGCAAATGATGGATGATAATCTACATCTCCCTTTTTTGGTTTAGTCGGAGTTTCAAAAGTTGTATTGTCAAAT
>TARA_R100000935_G_scaffold12298_1_pt1 | contig 17015 bp, 9 predicted proteins | sample TARA_R100000935 | Tara Oceans TARA_R100000935 (sample SAMEA2621502) | marine metagenome | biome: marine biome (ENVO:00000447); feature: surface water layer (ENVO:00002042); material: "saline water (ENVO:00002010), including plankton (ENVO:xxxxxxxx)" | depth 5 m | reverse complement strand
TGCGCGACTGCGGCGCGCTGAAGGAACTGTTTCCAGAAGTCGATCAATTGTTCACCTCAACAGCGCCGCTCAAGGATGGTGCTCAGACCGGTAAGCACACGCTCAAGGTGCTACATAGGTGCGCCATCCAGGCTCAACCATTAAGTGTGCGCTGGGCCTGTCTGCTCATGCCGTTGGGCCAACCCCAGAACCTCGATACCCCAGGCCCGGCACCGACCCAAGCAGCCGCGACAACGATCGACGTCATCAATGCACGCTACAAGGTGCCACGAGAGTGCCAGGAGCTGGCCAGACTGGTCGGCAAATTCCACCAACTCGGCCACCAGGCGATGTCGCTGCCAGCGCTAACGCTGTTCGAGTTGCTGCAGCATTTCGATATCTACCGCCGCCCGGAGCGCTTCGAACAGTTTGTTGCCTGCTGCGCCATGGACGCGCAGAGTCGTCACGAAGGGCATCCCTATCCGCAAGCCGAATATCTGCGCGGCGCTGCCGAGCACGTTCGCGCCGTGCAGGTAAAACCACTTATTGATCAAGGTTTCAAGGGTGCCGAGCTGGGCGAAGCTCTCAAGCGTGAACGGCTCGAAGCCGTCCGCCAATACCAGCGTCTTCAGCAGCACGACGCCAACTGATCAGCACCGGTTACCGGGCCGCAAGCCGAAGCAACGGAAGGTTAGCGCCGGCAACGCTAGCGCTGATCTGCGGCGAGCAACAACGACGCCGGCGTCAGCTCCTCGCCTTTCCACTGGAAACGCACGGGCCACAGCTGCTGCTCGATGTCCGCCTCCTGCCACAGCTCAGCAAAGCGTCGCCCCGCCTCGGGGTGGACGACATCCGGCGCCAGCAATGCCAATGGCCAGAGCACGAAGGCGTTCTTCAGCGTCTCCGGCCGCGGCAGCTGCAAGCCGTGAAAATTGCCCTGCAAGTCGCCATACATCAACACATCGATATCCAGCGGCAGACCTTTGCGGTCAGGCGCGTAGCGTCCATTGTCCGCTTCGATGAACTTGAGCCGTCGGTCTAGCTCCATCAAGGGCAAGTCGGTGTTACCGGAAACGACGAGATTGTAGAAATGGTCGCCCTTATAGCCCACAGCAAGGCTTTCAAAAACGGGCGAGCAGCGCATCTCTCCGAGCAGCTTTTCCAGCGCATCGAGACCAGCAGTCAGATTCCGTTTACGTTGGTTATTGCTGCCGAGCCCCAGCAGTACGCGCGTCAGAGACATCCGCGTTCGATCTCCACACCTAACGCTTTGGCGCGCGGGTTGACCCCAGGCTTGGTCACCCGAAGCCGCAGCCAGGGAATGCCGAACTGGCTCATCAGAGTGCCAGCCAAGCGTTCGGCAAAGGTTTCCACCAGTTCGAAACGTGACGCCTGCGCGAATCGATCGATGGCGGCAGTCACTTCGGCGTAGTCCAACGCTTTGTCCAGTTCGTCATTTTGCGCGGCAGGTCGAATGTCCCAGCCAAGGGTCAGGTCCAGACGCAGGCATTGGCGAATGCCACGCTCCCAATCATAAGCGCCGATCAGCGTATCCACTTCCAGCCCTTCGATGAAAACTGTATCCACGCAACGTTCTCCCACGGCACGACAACTTCTCTACAGGCCGTTAGACTCAGGAGCTCCCTGCCCCGGATGGATGCCATGTTCTGGCAATTAGCACTGCTCGCCTATCTGACCGGCTCGCTTTCATTCGCCATTCTACTCAGTCGCCTGACCGGTGCACCCGATCCCCGTGCAAGCGGTTCCGGCAATCCCGGCGCCACCAACATGCTGCGCCTGGCCGGCAGAGGCCTGGCCATCAGCACCCTGTTCGGCGATTTGCTCAAAGGCCTGCTGCCGGTGCTGCTTGCCGCCGCACTGGGCCTGACGATCGAGCAACAAGCCTGGATTGGCCTTGCCGCCGTACTGGGCCACTCATATCCGCTGTACTTCCACTTCCGTGGGGGCAAAGGCGTGGCCACCGCCGCTGGCGTCTTGCTTGGCCTGCATCCCGCAACGGCATTGCTGGCGCTGCTCATCTGGCTGGCTGTTTTCACATTGTCACGCACCAGTTCACTGGCCGCACTGGTCGCACTACCGCTCTGCCTGCCCTTTCTTGCCTGGATGCAACCTACGGCGCTTTGGCCTATGGCATTGCTGGCCGCGCTCGTCGCCTGGCGTCACCGTAACAACCTGCGCGACCTGTCTAAAGGCAGAGAGCGACATTTTTAAGCTAACCGGCGTCAAATCGCCGGAAGCGTTTCCATTGGCCAGCGCGCCTGTACCGAAATCTCGGGACCATCCTGCTGGCCAGCCAGCAAACGCTGGCAGCCGGCGTAGGCAATCATCGCCCCATTGTCGGTACAGAAACGCGGACGGGCATAGAACACCCGCCCTTTCAGTTCGGCGAGCATCCTTTCCAGACTCTGGCGCAATGCCGTATTGGCGCTCACGCCACCGGCGATGACCAGACTGTGCAAACCCGTCTGCAGCAGAGCACGTCGACATTTGATGGTCAGCGTATCGACAACGGCTTGCTGAAAAGCCAGCGCGATATCGCAGCGGGTCTGCTCGCCCTCATCGCCGGCACTCTGGCGTTGCTGCCAGGTCGTCAGGGTGGACGTCTTGAGGCCGCTGAAACTGAAATCGAGCCCGGGGCGATCGGTCATTGGTCGGGGAAAAGTGAAACGACCCGGCGTGCCGCGCTCGGCAAGCGCTGCGATCTCGGGACCGCCGGGATAGCGTAGCCCCATCAGCTTCGCCGTCTTGTCGAACGCTTCTCCGGCGGCGTCGTCCACTGATTCGCCCAGCAGTTCATAGCGGCCAATGCCATCGACTCGAACCAGCTGTGTGTGCCCACCGGAAACCAGCAACGCAACGAAGGGAAACGCCGGAGGCTGTTCTTCGAGCATTGGCGCCAGAAGGTGCCCTTCCATATGGTGAACCCCCACTGCAGGCACACCCCAAGCAAACGCCATTGCCTGGGCGCAGGAGGCGCCAACCAACAGCGCCCCGACCAGACCAGGGCCTGCCGTGTAGGCCACCGCATCGATTTGACTCGATTCGCGCCCGGCTTCCTCAAGCACCTGACGGATCAATGGCAGCATCCGTTTGACGTGATCACGGGACGCCAGCTCTGGCACCACCCCGCCATAGACGCGGTGCAGATCGATCTGACTGAACAGGGCGTCGGCCAGCAGGCCGTGCTCGCTGTCATATAGCGCGACGCCGGTCTCGTCGCATGAAGTTTCCAGCCCCAGTACCAACATGGGCACGACCTTCCAAAGAAGCGAATGAAGCCGCGCATATTAATCGCCGGGGCCAGCGACCGACCAGCGCTTTTCGATCAGGGGGCTTTGCAATCCACGCGGCAAGGCGTTAACATCCGCAACCCTTAAAACCAGCGTGCTCGCGATATTTGCCGAAGCGCGTTGTAACCGGTAAACAAGTGAAGGTACGTCCTGGATGCCCAACGTTAAAGTTAAAGAGAACGAACCATTCGACGTAGCTCTGCGTCGCTTCAAGCGTTCTTGCGAAAAGGCCGGTGTTCTGGCCGAAGTCCGCAGCCGTGAGTTCTACGAAAAGCCTACTGCTGAGCGCAAGCGTAAAGCTGCTGCCGCAGTCAAGCGTCACGCCAAGAAAGTGCAGCGCGAACAGCGCCGCAGCGTTCGCCTGTACTGATCCAGTACAGCTGACGCTGCATCAAGCCCGGCCAATGCCGGGCTTTGCATTTGAAGGAGACTCCGCTTCGCTAACAGGCGAATGGCCGGAGTTTTTTTCATTCCGGCCTGAACACTGCGAGCGTATTCTCATACCCCTATGGCCGGCTTGATCCCGCAATCTTTCATTGACGACCTCCTCAACCGCTCTGACATCGTCGAAGTGGTGAGTTCGCGCATCCAACTAAAAAAAGCAGGCAAGAACTACACCGCCTGCTGCCCGTTCCACAAGGAAAAGACCCCATCCTTCAGCGTGAGCCCGGACAAGCAGTTCTACTACTGCTTTGGTTGTGGCGCTGGAGGCAACGCGCTCGGCTTCATCATGGATCACGACAGCCTCGAATTTCCGCAGGCAGTCGAGGAGCTGGCCAAGCGCGCCGGCATGGAAGTGCCGCGCGAAGAAAGCGGACCAGGGCGCAAACCACGCCAGCCCGTGGATTCGCCGCTGTATCCGCTGCTCGAATCCGCCGCCGAGTACTATCGGCAGTCTCTTAAGGGGCACCCGGCACGCAAGGCCGCGGTGGAATACCTGAAAGGACGCGGCCTTTCAGGCGTTATCGCAAGGGATTTCGGCCTCGGCTTCGCCCCACCCGGCTGGGACAATCTGATGAAGCACCTGGGCGGCGACGCCCTTCAACAAAAGGCAATGATTGACGCCGGGCTGCTGATCGAAAACGCCGAAACCGGCCGAAGCTATGACCGCTTCCGTGACCGGGTGATGTTCCCGATCCGCGACAGCCGCGGGCGCGTCATTGCCTTTGGCGGCCGTGTGCTGGGCGATGACAAGCCGAAATACCTGAACTCGCCGGAAACACCGGTATTTCATAAAGGCCAAGAGCTTTACGGGCTCTACGAGGCCCGCAAAACCAATCGCGACCTGGATGAAATCATGGTCGTAGAAGGCTACATGGACGTCATTGCACTGGCGCAGCAAGGGCTGCGCAATGCCGTCGCGACACTGGGCACAGCGACTAGCGACGAGCACCTCAAGCGGCTGTTTCGTATCGTACCCAGCGTACTGTTCTGCTTCGACGGTGACGCAGCCGGCCGCAAGGCCGCCTGGCGCGCCCTGGAATCGGCGCTGCCAAACCTGCAGGACGGCCGCCGCGCGCGTTTTCTGTTTCTGCCGGAAGGCGAAGACCCGGATAGCTTGGTGCGCCGCGAAGGCACCGACGCCTTCAGGGCTCGAATCCAGCAACAGGCGCAACCGTTGGCCGACTACTTCTTCCAGCAGCTCAGTGAAGAAGCCGACCCACGCTCACTGGAAGGCAAAGCCCACCTGGCGACCTTGGCGGCACCGCTCATCGAAAAAATCCCCGGCAACAACCTGCGAGCACTGATGCGGCAGCGCCTCGGGGAGATCACCGGCCTGCACAGCGAAGCACTCCAGCAGATGAGCACCGCAGCGCCGAGCGCCGCGCCGGAATATGACGACAGCATTTACTACGACACCGCCTCCGCGCACGACGAAGGCGACTATTACGCACCACCCACCCCACCCGAGCCAAAGCCCGGCAGCAAGAAAGAGTGGAAAAAGGACTGGAAAAAACCTGGCCAGCGTCCAGACTTTAAAAAGCCGCGTGCCCCAAGAACCCCCGCCGCAGTCGAACCACCGGCTCTGACAACGCTGCGCACCCTCCTACACCATCCGGAGCTCGCACAGAAAGTCGAAGATGTCAGCCACTTCGCGGCCGAAGACGACACTTACGCGCAGTTATTGGTCGCACTACTTGGAACCCTGCAGAAGAACCCCAAACTGCGCAGCCTGCAATTGATAGCTCGCTGGCATGGAACCGACCAAGGGCGCCTTTTACGCGCGCTTGCCGAGAAAGAATGGCTTATCTCGGCCGATAACCTTGAACAACAGTTTTTCGACACCATAACAAGCCTTGCTGCCAGACAACGCGAACGCAGCCTTGAAACGCTGCTACGTAAAGCTCGCCAGGGTGAACTCAGCGCAGAGGAGAAAGAGCAGCTGCGCAGCCTGCTAAATCGCAACTCAACACCCGCTATATCGACCTCAACTGGCGCGTGAGGTCCTTGCTCGGCTATAATGCTCAGCTTGTTTTCAGCCCGCCAGAACCGTCAGTGGATAGGGTTATATGTCCGGAAAAGCGCAACAGCAGTCCCGTCTCAAAGAATTGATCCAGCGTGGCCGTGAGCAGGGTTACCTGACTTACGCCGAGGTCAATGACCACCTACCGGAGGATATTTCCGATCCGGAACAGGTGGAAGACATCATTCGCATGATCAACGACATGGGTATCAATGTATTCGAGGTTGCCCCGGATGCCGATGCCCTGTTGCTGGCCGAAGCCGATACCGATGAAGCCGCAGCCGAAGAGGCCGCGGCGGCACTTGCCGCTGTCGAAACCGACATTGGCCGCACCACCGACCCCGTGCGCATGTACATGCGTGAAATGGGTACCGTCGAACTGCTGACCCGCGAAGGCGAAATTGAAATCGCCAAACGCATCGAGGAAGGCATTCGTGAGGTGATGAGTGCTATTGCCCATTTCCCGGGCACCGTCGACAGCATCCTTGCCGATTACGATCGCGTCACCTCCGAAGGTGGGCGTCTCTCCGACATTCTCAGCGGTTATATCGACCCTGACGATGACGGCGCAGCCGGCCCGCAGGCAGAAGTCGAGCCAGTTACACCGCAGACAGCGGCAAAGCCGGCCGGTGACGACAAGGACGACGAAGACGAAGACGATTCTGACAGCGAAGAAGAAGAAGGCGATGGCGGTCCGGATCCGGAAGTTGCCCGCATTCGCTTCGGCGCAGTCGCTGAACAGCTCGACGTCGCCAAGAAGGCGCTGAAGAAGCATGGACGCGGCAGCCAGCAGGCGACCGATGCCCTGCAGGAACTGGCCATCCTGTTCATGCCGATCAAGCTCATCCCCAAGCAGTACGATGCGCTGGTAGAACGTGTACGCGACGCCCTGGCCCAGATCCGAGCCCAGGAACGCGCGATCATGCAGATCTGCGTTCGCGACGCACGCATGCCGCGCGCAGACTTCCTGCGCCAGTTTCCTAACAATGAAACTGACCTTGATTGGGCCGATAAGCTGGCTAGCGGCAAGAGCAAGTACGCCGAAGCCATTGCTGCACGCAAGGAAGACATTCAGCGCTGCCAGCAGAAGCTGCTCGCACTGGAAGAAGAATGCGTACTGGCGATTGCCGACATCAAGGACATCAACCGTCGGATGTCGATCGGTGAAGCCAAGGCTCGCCGCGCCAAGAAAGAGATGGTCGAGGCCAACCTGCGTCTGGTTATCTCGATCGCCAAAAAGTACACCAACCGCGGCCTGCAGTTCCTCGACTTGATCCAGGAAGGCAACATCGGCCTGATGAAAGCGGTCGACAAGTTCGAATACCGCCGCGGCTACAAGTTCTCGACCTACGCCACCTGGTGGATTCGCCAGGCGATCACTCGCTCCATTGCCGACCAGGCGCGGACCATCCGCATCCCGGTCCACATGATCGAGACGATCAACAAGCTCAACCGCATCTCCCGTCAGATGCTGCAGGAAATGGGCCGCGAGCCCACGCCTGAAGAGCTCGGCGAACGCATGGAAATGCCCGAGGACAAGATCCGCAAGGTACTGAAGATCGCCAAAGAGCCGATCTCCATGGAAACCCCGATCGGCGACGACGAAGACTCGCATCTAGGTGACTTCATTGAAGACTCCGCCATGCAATCGCCGATCGACGTGGCGACCGTGGAGAGCCTCAAGGAAGCCACTCGCGAAGTGCTGTCCGGCCTCACCGCACGGGAAGCCAAGGTACTGCGCATGCGCTTCGGCATCGACATGAACACCGACCACACCCTTGAGGAAGTCGGCAAGCAGTTCGATGTCACCCGCGAGCGGATCCGGCAGATCGAAGCCAAGGCGCTGCGCAAGCTGCGCCACCCGACGAGAAGCGAGCATCTGCGCTCCTTCCTCGACGAGTAAACCAGAACCCCCGGCCCGCGCCGGGGGTTTTGCATTTCTGGCCGCGCAAAACAGTTCGGCGCGCACAGCTATGCTTGGCGCATACGCAACACCACCGGTATAATCCGCCCGCCTCTGAGGGCCTATAGCTCAGTTGGTTAGAGCAGAGGACTCATAATCCTTTGGTCCACGGTTCGAGTCCGTGTGGGCCCACCAAAAAACCTCCGAATATCAACGGCTTATGCTCTTAGGGGCATAGGCCGTTTTTCTTTCTGCTCGTTTTGCTCAACACTTTGCTCAACACTAGCCCGCTGGTGCCTCAATCCACTGATTTGCTTGAAGGAAGCTATGGGCGAGCTCCCAGCGCCACAGCCAACTCAAGAAAAGAAAAAAATCGCCCCGAAAGAAATTTATAAGTCATTGTTTTCATTGGCTAATCTTTAAACCTACCAGAATGTGGTCAGATACCGCCCCAAAAACCGTTTTCTAGTTGGCACAGTGTCTCCACCGACCCACATGGAGCACCACGCTATGCCAAACACCCAGTTCCTGACAAACGACGAGTTCTGCCAGCTTTTGCGCTGCAGCGACACGACGCTCTGGCGCATGCGCCAAATCCCGGGCTTTCCGCAACCACGCCGTTTCGGTCGCCGCCTCCTGTGGTCACGCGAACAGCTAGAGCAAATCCTCAACTCCACCGTGTAATGCGTCGCCGCGCCCTCTGAGCTGGCGTTTGCTGCTGAGAGGGCGGCTAGCCCCAAAACTTTCGATCTTTTCAAACCAAATTTTTGGTTTGCGGACTTTTGCGCTCAAAAATTCAGGTATCAGGCATGCACACTGTAAAACCAGCGGCCACCGGCACGGGTACAAGCGTTGCCCGGCTAGCCACTCATTCCCCCGTCATCCCCAGGAACGGCTACACCGTCCATGACACTGCGATCGTGCACAACGGGCAAAAATTTGCTCCCGGCGTCTGGCTGCACCGCAGCACACGCACCGAGGATGGGCAGGAAACGTCCACACACGAGTGGATCTGCGGACCGCTGCATGTAGATGCCATCACTCGTGATCAGTCGTGCAGCGAGGGCTATGGTCGGCTGCTGCGCTATACAAATCTGGATGGCAGATCGCTTACGTGGGCCATGCCCTCCGAGCTTCTCGGTGGCAGGCCGGAGCGTATTGTCTCCACCTTGCTCAACCGAGGGCTGAGGATTGACCACTACCAGCAACGCGAGGTCGTGAGTTACATCGCGAGTCAGTACCCACAGCGTCGGGTCATCTCGACCTCAACTACCGGCTGGGTAGGTGCTGAGCTCTACATCACCCCTCTCGAAAGCGTCGGCAAGGGCGATGCGATTTTTCAGTCGGAAAGTGCCGCCGACGGTGAGTACGGCAGGGCCGGTACGCTGGAAGGCTGGAAGCGCGAAATCAGCGCAATCCTGCCAGGCAATCCACTTTTTCAGTTGGGCATTGGCGCGTCACTTGCGGGCACGCTGCTAGCGCCTCTACGAGTTTACTCAGGGTGCGGCTTTCACCTGCTCTGGGACAGTTCCAACGGAAAAACCACCATCGTGATGTGTGCCGCTTCGGTATGGGGGCACGGAAACAAATTCATGCGGAAGTGGGCTGCTTCAGGCAGCGGCTTGGAGGGTCTATCTGCTCTGCGAAACGATTGCCTTGTGCCGCTCGACGAGCTCGGACAGGCCAATCCGGCCATCGTGGGCGAGGTGGTATATGCCATCGTGGATGGAGTCGGGAAACAGCGTGCTGAGCCCACCGGCGCTGCACGCAAGATCCGCCGGTGGCTAGCGATATTGCTGTCGAGTGGTGAGATAACGCTCGAAACCAAGATGCGCGAGGCGGGAAAGCCTGTCCGCGCCGGTCAGGAAGTTCGTCTGGTAACGGTTTCGGCAGGGCGAACTTACGGTGCTTGGGACAACCTCCACAATCACCCCAGCGGACAGGCCCTGTCCGATGCACTCCAGAAGGCCAGCGGGGTTCACTATGGCCACGCCGGTCCAGCATTCGTACGGCGACTGATCGAGCATGGCGATACGGAAAAGCTGCCAGACCTGCTGGATACGATCCAGAAGCGCTTTCACCCGACCTCCAGCCAGGCTGCTCGCGTAGCAAAGAATTTTGCGATCCTCGCTCTAGCGCTGGAGCTCGCCACAACCTACGGTTTGCTACCGCTAACCGAGGGCGAAGGGACCAACAGCATGGTGGAGCTCTTTGAAAGCTGGCAGGCCGAGCGTGGAGAAGGTCCCAGCGAGGATCGGCAGATCCTGCGCGCCATCGCCGATTTCATCGACCGCCACGGTGGCAGCCGCTTTCAGTCCACAGCCGTAGGTGCAGAAGCTGTTCGTGACCGCGCGGGCTATTGGGAGCGCACCGCCAGCGGACGCATCTACCTATTCACTCGCGGCGGCCTTCAGGATGCCACCGAAGACTTCGAGCTGACTCGTGTGCTGCGCACACTGGACTCTGTGGGGGCCCTCATCAAGAAGGAGCCAGGCAAGCTGCAGCACAGGAAGCGGCTCCCGGACGGCAGCAATCCAGGACTCTATTGGATTGATCCGGCACGCTTGGAGCATGTTGGCTAGTTGCAGTGTTCTATTTTGGTGGGGGAACGCAGGGAACAGCGGGATCAGCCCGTATTCATGGGGTCTGCGCTTGCTTCCTCCAGCGGGTCGGCACAGGGAACTCCGGGAACATAAGAGAAGGAATTACTCCCTCGGCTCCCTACTGGAAGCCAGCACAGGGAATCGCTACAAGCCCCACCACTCCTGCGCTGTCCCTGTGCTCACTGTGCTCCCTGCTCATAAAGCACCTAAGCCCGTCTCCTTGCAGACAGCCGCATCTTAAAGTCTACCCATGAGCCTGCCTGCCAATCGATTCCGACCACCGCCGCCTCTTTGCATGGATGGTGGCCCCAGATGCAGCCTTGGCAGCAATGACCGGAACCGCCCACATGAACGCCGTAGAAATTGAACAAGCCATCGATCATCGACCTGACCAGCCAGCCTTTAAGGAGCTGGAAACTCTTCCTACGCTAGCCAGGTGTGCCCTGGCACGGTGCCGGACCTGAACTCCTCCTCTGGCTGGGAAGCTTTTCCCTACCAGGGACAGACTGTACCCCCTACGCCGAAGCACGCAGGTACTCATACAGGGGGTCCTACTGATGCCGATTCTCGGCCAGAAGCGGACGAACAAACGTGGACTCACAGGGCGCACTTCCCGCACGCTGAATTCAGTCCATGGCCTCCATTCCCATGAAACAGGTACTATCACGCGGAATGTTTGTCCTAGTGGCGAAATGCTTGCGTAGCAAAACAGCTGGTTTTCCCTGCAAGCGCTTGACCTACAGTCGAACAGCCTAAAATCCGCTAGCTGGTTTTTTATTAGGCGGACTCGCCGAGAGACGCTGCCGCGAGAACGCACCGAAACTAATCCAGACGGCTCAGCTTGGCTAATTGCTGACCCTAAGCGCCAGGGAGGCTCAAATGAGTGAAGATGTAGTTAACAATGGACGCAGTGACCTGCCCAGCGTTGAGATAGCTACCCCAACCTCCGACACCTTGATTGTCGAAGACACGTCGCCAATTGAGCCAATCGAGCCAGCGCCATCAAAAGCGGTGAAGATCCAAGCCACCGTCGTCGCGAAGCTCAACCTCGCCGACTATCAGAATGCTGTTCCGCTTATCCGTGAACTACGCGTCATCAATGAAACTGCCACGAAGTACAGTGATCTAGAGCTTACGCTGTCCTCCGATCCAGCAGTTTTCAAGCCGAAAACCTGGCATATCTCTGAGCTCGGGGCGAAGGTTTTTCGGCAAATCCCAGGACTCGACCTGGCCGTCGATGGAGGCATGCTCGCCAAACTGACCGAGGCCGAACACTCGACGCTCAACTTCGTCCTGACCTGTAGAGCCGACTCTCCTGAAGAGCCCCGCACAGTCATTGCTCAGACTGAACTCCGGCTGGAGGTATTGCCACGGAATCAGTGGGGGGGACTGGCCCACCTTCCGGAATTAACGGCCGCGTTCGTGCAGCCCAACGACCTGGCCGTGGAGGCCCTGCTCAAGAAGGCGGCCGAACTGCTGCGCAAGAACGGCAAGAACGCGGCTCTTGATGGTTATACCAGCGGCCCAGAGCATGCCTGGGAAATCGTTTCCGCAGTCTGGAGTACGGTGGTGTCCATGGGTCTGGACTATGCGCTGCCACCGGCCAGTTTCGAGAGAGACGGTCAGAAAGTGCGGAGTCCTAGCCACCTGACTGAGCAAGGTCTTGCGACCTGCTTCGACACCACCATGCTGTTTTGTGCCCTACTTGAGCAAGCAGGCCTTAATCCTCTGATCATCTTTACGCATGGCCACGCGTTCGCCGGCGTATGGCTGAAGAACGAAGAGTTCACGACAACCGTCGTCGACGATATCGCCGCGCTGCGTAAGCGCATGAAGCTCAACGAACTCGTGCTTTTCGAAACCACCCTAGTAACTCAGCGTCCGTCGGTGGGGTTGCGTTACGCCATCCAGCGTGGGGCGGATCACCTAGCCGAAGGTAAAGAAACGTCGTTCGAAATGGCGTTGGACATTCGTCGAGCACGCTTGCAGCGAATCAAGCCAATGGCCAGCGGCGATGCGCAGATTCATGGCAGTGGTGCCGCTCAAGAAGAAACCACTCCAGTGGTTGCCCCCGAGATCGAAGCGCCCATGGCCTTACCGAGCGATGTCGCGGATACCGTGGATGTCGCCGGCCTCGACCCTCGGGATCGTCTCGGGCGCTGGCAGCGCAAGCTGCTCGACCTGTCTCTACGAAACAACCTGCTCAATTTCAAAGCCGGGAAAAAAGCGCTGAAGCTGGAGGCACCTAGCCCAGGTGCGCTGGAAGATTTGTTAGCCACCGGCAAGCAAATCAAACTGATGACACGACCGGATCTGATGGACGGCGCGGATCCGCGCGACAAGGAGCTTTACGAAGCCCGTGAGCACGAAAACGTTCGGAGGCAACACGCCTTGGATGCGCTTAAGCGCAATGAGGTATTCATCGCCCTGTCGCAAGCAGAACTCGACAGCCGCTTGATCGAGCTGTACCGGGGAGCCAGGACCAACCTTCAGGAAGGGGGCGCCAACACCCTGTTCCTCGCTCTTGGATTCCTTTCATGGACACGGGAGGATCGGGACAACCAACGCTATCGTGCACCGCTGATCCTGATTCCGGTGACGCTGGAGCGGAAAAGTGCGCGCTCGGGCTTTACGATCATCCTGCATGACGACGAACCACGCTTTAACCCGACCCTGATCGAAATGCTGCGCCAGGACTATGATCTGAACCTTGGCGTTGCCGAGGGCGAGTTGCCGCGAGACGAATCGGGCTTGGACATCGATGCGATCTGGCGCCATGTCGCGCATGCAGTCAAGGACATCAAAGGCTGGGAAGTGAGTGAGGACGTTGTTCTCTCAATGTTTTCCTTCGCCAAATATCTGATGTGGAAAGATCTCACCGAGCGCACCGATGCTCTACGGGACAACCCAGTGGTACGCCATCTGCTGGATACGCCCCGCGACGCTTATGCCTCAGCCACTAATACTCCCTTCCCTGCCAGCAACAGGCTCGACGCAGAGTACAGTCCGAAGCAGGTTTTCTGCCCCCTACCCTATGACTCTTCACAGCTATCGGCGGTGCTGGCTGCCTCACAGCAGAAGGACTTCGTTCTGATTGGGCCGCCGGGAACCGGCAAAAGCCAAACCATCGTGAACATGATCGCCCAGTTCATCGCCGAAGATAAGCGCGTGCTTTTCGTCTCGGAGAAGATCGCGGCGCTCAATGTAGTGTACCGCCGCCTACGCGAAGTGGGACTGGGAGAGTTCTGTCTGGAGGTTCACTCCAATAAGGCGAGTAAGACGGATGTGCTATCGCAACTCAACGCCGCTTGGCAGGCACGCGGCAACGCGGACGCTGAGACTTGGAAAGTCGAGGCCGAACGCCTTGAGTCGTTGCGCAGGGACCTCAACATCTACGTCGATCGATTACACCATCGTTATCCAAATGGGCTGAGCATCTACGACGCAATCGGCGCCACCATCGCCGGCCAAGACCTGCCCGTTGTTTCGCTGTCATGGCCCACACCGCTGATGCATGACCGAGAGGCATTGCACCGTCTACTGGAAATCACTGATCGCTTGGAAGTGAATGCGCAATCGATTGGGTACCACAAGCTGACCGAACACCCCCTAGGCGCTATTAGCCAGCACGATTGGTCACCAACCTGGCAGCAGCAGGTAATCCTAGCCGCGCGCGAGGTTATCCCAGCAATCAATTCGACTGAGATGGACGCAGAAAACTTCATGGGGGCGGCCAACCTTCCCAAAGTAGAGCTCACTCTTACTGCGCGCGACGGCCTTTCTGCTCTCGCCACCATCCTGCCCCAAGCTGCCGGACATGATTGGCGATTCACCCTTAGGCCAGATGCCCGCCTCATTGCCCAGCGCCTACAACAAGGTTGCGAGCTGGTTAACTTGCATCGTGAGATCAACGACAAGCTTCCAGCACCTTGGTCGCAAACCACGATTACTGCGTGTCAGGAAGCCTTGGAGCTTCTTGAACAGCACACACGGCTGACGCAGTCGTTGCCGGAGCCACTCGCCGTTCCGACCATGATCGTGCTGTCACAGGCGCTCAAGCTGTTTGACGAAATCGCAGCACTGCATCAGTGCCTATCGGTTACCTACGGCCCCGGCATTGAAGATCTGGATGTCGCCGCGTTACTTGACGAATGGAACCAAGCCGACCAATCGTTCTGGCCTAAGTCCTGGCTGGGTAAGCGGCGGATCAAGCAGCAACTGAGTCAGGTCATTGACGGTAACTCCGAAGCCAATATCCCCGTCGACCTCCAGAACTTGGCCTCAATCCGGACTGTGCGTCAGCAGATAGAAGGCTTGCGGCTCGATTCCGAAACCGCCGAGTTCTGGCGGGGAGCGAGCTCAGATCCGGCCGTAATCAACCAAGTGAAAACGCTTCAAGTCGCCATTCAAGCAGCCAAGGAGAACCGTGGCTGGGAGGATGTAGGCTTTGAACTGATCAGTCAGGGTGTGGCCGGCCCTACGCTGAAGGGCACACTTGACGCGATGCGTGAACAACGCTCGCTTGAGCGGAAGATTACGGCTCACGGCGAGTCTCTGAAGTTAATCGACGCAGGCCTATGGCAGGGTCTCAACACCAGTAAAATCAATCTCGCTGCCGCGATTGCATTCCAGAAAGAACGTCGTGCGATAGCCGAGGAAGGATGCCTGGAACAGGACCATGATCTGATCGCCAGCGGCAAGTGTGGGCCAGCACTGCAAGCAGAGCACAACTTGCTCGAACAGCGGGCAAGCAGCGAACGGAGTCTGAAAGAATACGCAGAGCTGCGTGACCTCGCCGCCGGCATCTGGACCGGTTTACACACCAAGACAGACGTAGCCTTGGCCGCAGTGAATTTCCAAGGGCACATTGCAACCGCCGTTTCCCAATTGGCACGTACCCCCGATGAAATCACCGCCCTGAAGTCGGCGTTGACGCAGCTACTGGGCGATGGCAACGCCCTCCTCGAACCGCAAGGGCTGGTTAACCAATATGGTCGGCAGTACCTGGACTCCTCGGCCAAGCTCAATAGCAGCTTGGAGCGACTGGCCTCGGCTGGGAAATTCAGTATCGAAGGCGCAGAACGTATTGGCAGCCTTTCCCTAGGCGCACTACGTCAGCAGTGTGAAGGTATCGTCCAGGCCGAACACAGCCTGCATGCTTGGAGCGCATGGTGCAAAGTCCGCGACGAGGCATCCGGGTTGGGGCTCCGACCACTCATACAAGCCCTTGAAGATGGACTCCTTGCTCAAGGCACGATCAAGAAAGTATTCCAAGCCAACTATGCTCGCTGGTGGTTGAATGCGACGGTCGACCAAGAGCCGACTATTCGCAACTTCGTCAGCGTTGAGCATGAACAACGCATCCGAGATTTCCGCGCTCTCGACGAGCAACTTACTGCCCTCACACGAGACTTGCTGCGAGCTCGTCTGTGTTCAGGGCTGCCGACTCCCGACAGCGTCACTCAAGCCTCGGAGTGGGGTGTACTGCGCCACGAGATTTCAAAGAAAACCAGGCACAAGCCACTTCGTGAACTGATGTCGACGATTCCATCAGCTCTGGCAAAACTCACGCCGTGCATGCTGATGAGCCCACTATCCATTGCACAATACCTTTCGACGACATCGACTGTGTTCGACGTGGTCATTTTCGACGAGTCCTCACAAATTCCGGTGTGGGATGCCATCGGCGCCATCGCACGGGGACGCCAAGTGATCATGGTTGGGGACCCGAAGCAGATGCCACCAACCTCCTTCTTCGATCGCGCTGAAACGACGAATGAAGACGATGATATCGAACCGGATCTGGAGAGCATCCTAGACGAGTGCCTGAGTGCAAACCTGCCAACGCTCGATCTAAATTGGCACTACCGCAGCCGGCACGAAAGCCTGATCACTTTCTCCAACCATCGGTACTACAAAGGCAACCTGGTTACCTTCCCGGCACCGGTCACATCAGATCGAGCGGTAAGCCTGAACATCGTTCAAGGCGTCTATGACAGGGGCGGCTCACGCACCAACCTGGGCGAAGCAAAAGCCCTAGTGGCACATCTCGTGGCACGCCTGCGCACCCGCGAGGCGAAGGAGAAGAAGCTGACCTTCGGCGTCGTTACCTTCAACGGCGAGCAGCAGCGCCTCATTGAAGACCTGCTTGATGCCGAGCGACGCAAGGACCCCTCACTCGAGAGCCACTTCGCCGATACGCAGTTGGAACCGGTCTTCGTCAAGAACCTGGAGAGCGTGCAGGGCGACGAGCGGGACATCATCTACTTCTCCATCACCTATGGCCGGGATGCCGCAGGCCATATGACGATGAGTTTCGGGCCAATGAACCGTCCAGGCGGTGAACGCCGCTTGAACGTTGCGGTTACCCGCGCTCGCCATGAGCTACTCGTGTTCTCCACCATCAGCCCGGACCTCATCGATCTGGCCCGCACCCAGTCCATCGGGGTACGAGACATGAAGCACTTCCTCGAATTCGCGGAGCGCGGTCCGCGGGCGATCATCGAGGCGACTGCAGACAGCCTGGGGAGCTTCGACAGCCCATTCGAGGAACAGGTCGCCAAGGCGTTGGGCCGCAAGGGCTGGCATGTTGCGACTCAGATTGGCGTCTCTGCGTTCCGGATTGACCTCGCCGTGGTTCACCCGGACGCTCCGGGCCGCTACCTCGCGGGCGTTGAATGTGACGGTGCCACCTATCATCGCAGTGCCACGGCCCGGGACCGTGACAAGCTCCGCGAGCAGGTGCTACGTGGCCT
>TARA_R100000935_G_scaffold57049_2_pt1 | contig 17103 bp, 11 predicted proteins | sample TARA_R100000935 | Tara Oceans TARA_R100000935 (sample SAMEA2621502) | marine metagenome | biome: marine biome (ENVO:00000447); feature: surface water layer (ENVO:00002042); material: "saline water (ENVO:00002010), including plankton (ENVO:xxxxxxxx)" | depth 5 m | reverse complement strand
CTTTGTCGGACAGACAGGCTTGCCCTGAGGTTTAATACCTTTTATGATAGTTTTTGGAAAAGTCCGCAACTAAGGCTGGGCTATACCCAAATTTAAAATCTTTAACAGTTGAAAAAACTCCTAATCAAAAATATGGTCTGTGATAGATGTAAAACCCTTTTGGCACAGGAGTTTGCCAAGGCTGGGATTGCAATTGTATCTATTAAATTAGGAGAGATCGTTTATGGGGAAAGCGTTGATAATGATGATGAAAAAATAGAAGGTATATTGAAAAATAACGGTTTTGAATTGGTCAAGGATACAGCTGATATGATCATTGAAAACATTAAGATCCAACTAATTAATACGATCAATAATGGAGAAAATGATATAGTAGGGAACATGTCCACCTTCTTGTCCGAAAAACTGAATAAGGATTACTCTATCCTTAGTAAAATGTTTAGTAAAAAGGAAGGAGTGACTATTGAGAAATACTACATCGATCTAAAAATTGAAAGGGCTAAGGAACTCATCCAAATGAACGAACTCAATTTTTCTGAAATTGGTTATGCTTTAAATTATAGGAATAGTAGCCATTTGGCCTCACAGTTTAAGTCGGTCACCGGCATGTCTATGGGAGAGTACAAAAAATTACAACAATGGGATAGAAAACCGCTGGACAAAATTATGTAAAGAATCTCCATAATTCTAAAAAGTGTTCCGTGTCGATATGACTATTTTTACTTACGAATTAAAAATGCTTGGAGATGAGACACACTTATAAGATACACGGTATGACCTGCAATGGATGTAGGTCGCATGTTGAGAATACCATAAAAGCAGTGGAAGGCGTTACCCACGCAACGGTAGATCTGGAAAAGGCCGAAGCTATAATTGAAATGGACGGGCATATACCTCTATCCACATTTAAAAAGGCCTTGGAAGATGATGGCGGTGCCTATGGTATTTCTATGCCAGGGGAAGAACACGAGCATCATTCCCCTAAAAAACAAAGGCCTAGCGGGTCCGGGACAGGAACGTTTTATTGTCCCATGCATTGTGAGGGGGATAAAACCTATGATCAGCCGGGGGATTGTCCGGTTTGTGGAATGGATCTGGTAGAAGAGGTAAAAATGAATGTCAATGACGGGACGCAATACACCTGTCCCATGCACCCTGAGATTATTGAGGATAAACCAGGATTCTGTCCTATCTGTGGAATGGACCTTGTGCCACTAAAGGCAGATATTTCCGCAGAGGAGAAAAACTATAAAAAATTATTGAAGAAGTTTTGGATAGCCCTTGCCTTTACGTTGCCAATTTTTATTATTGCTATGTCCGAGATGGTTCCCAATAACCCATTGTATACTATTTTGGATATGAAATATTGGAACTGGATCCAGTTTGGATTGTCCATTCCCGTGGTATTTTATGCAACTTGGATGTTTTTTGAGAGGGCGTATCGCTCTATAATGACATGGAATTTAAACATGTTTACCCTTATTGGGATTGGCTCTGGCGTTGCTTGGTTATTTAGTGTGTTCGGGATGCTTTTTCCGGATATTTTCCCTTCCCAATTTAAAACCCATCACGGTACAGTACATGTTTATTTTGAGGCCGCTACGGTAATATTGACCCTAGTTTTATTGGGGCAACTTTTGGAGGCCCGGGCCCATAGCAAGACCAACAATGCAGTGAAGGAGCTGTTGAAACTTGCACCCAATAAGGCCATTAAAATGGTGGATGGGAAAGAAGAAGTCATTGCCATCGATAAAATTAAAATAGGGGATTTGCTCAGGGTTAAGCCGGGGGATAAAATTCCTGTAGATGGGGTCATTCATGAGGGAATGAGCTCAGTGGACGAATCCATGATTACGGGAGAACCCATACCGGTGGATAAGAATAAAGGGGACCAAGTTAGTTCCGGAACTATCAATGGAAACCAATCCTTTGTGATGAAAGCGGAAAAAGTGGGCTCGGACACTTTGCTGGCCCAAATAATTGATATGGTCAATAAGGCTAGTCGTAGTCAGGCCCCCATTCAGAAATTGGCGGATAGGATTTCAGGTTATTTTGTTCCTGTGGTGGTATTGGTTTCCTTAATTACTTTTATTGTTTGGGCTGTTTTTGGTCCCGAACCCAAATATGTCTATGCCCTGGTAAATGCTATTGCGGTATTGATCATAGCCTGTCCCTGTGCCTTGGGCTTGGCCACACCAATGTCTGTTATGGTAGGAATAGGTAAAGGGGCCCAATCCGGGGTGCTGGTCAAAAATGCAGAGGCTTTGGAAAAAATGAATAAAATTGATACTCTAATTATTGATAAGACAGGAACAATTACAGCAGGAAAGCCATCCGTGGAAAAAGTCGTGGTCACCTCGGACGAATACTCTGGGAAAGAAGTGTTGCAATACATTGTATCACTCAATCAAATGAGCAAACATCCCTTGGCGGAGGCAACGGTTGCATACGGGAAGGAACAAGGAGCGGAAATATTGAAGGTGTCGGAATTTAATTCGGTCACCGGGAAGGGCGTAACCGGAATTATCGAAGGGAAAAAGCTGGCATTGGGCAATGAAAGAATGATGGAGGAAGTCAAGGCCACAATGTCGGAGGTGCTTATCAATAAGGTTAAATCACAGCAGCAGCTTGGCAAAACGGTTTCCATGATTTCAGTGGATGGTACTGCGGTTGGATTTGTTGTGATTACAGACAAAATAAAAGAAACAAGCAAAAAGGCCATTTCAGAACTGCAATCTTTGGGAATATCCGTAATAATGTTGACAGGTGACAACTATGATACGGCAAAGGCTGTGGCCGGGGAACTAGATCTTACCAAGTTCAAAGCTGGGATGCTTCCTCAGGACAAGCTGAATGAAGTGGAAAGCTTACAGGAACAGGGCAAAAAAGTGGCGGTGGCAGGCGATGGTATAAACGACGCACCGGCCTTGGCAAAGAGCGAGGTTGGGATTGCCATGGGAACAGGCACGGATGTCGCTATTGAAAGTGCCTCCATTACGTTGGTAAAGGGAGATTTACAGGGAATTGTAAAAGCTAGGAACCTTAGTGTAAAGGTGATGGGAAATATTAAACAAAACCTATTTTTTGCACTGGTATATAATACGCTTGGTGTCCCCATTGCAGCTGGTGTGCTATATCCATTTTTTGGACTACTATTATCACCCATGATAGCCGCTTTGGCCATGAGTTTTAGTTCGGTTTCCGTAATTGCGAATGCCCTGAGATTGCGAAATGCGGATATTTCTTGATTCGGCACCTTCCTGAAAATTGACAAAATATACCATGGTTTATTATTTTAATCTTTACATAACGATCTAATAACTTTAAAAAATTCATTTAAACTTAAAAAGGGGGGAATATTGTCTTTTAATATTTATCTTTTGAGAACTTTTACACCAAACTGCCATCATTTTTGAAGCTAGTAAAAAAAGATATTTCGTTTTTGCTGTATGGGGCATTTGCCTCCTTTGGCACTTATTTTTGCATGTATGCTTTTCGTAAGCCTTTTACAGTAGCCACGTTTGAGGATCTTTCTTTTGCTGGGGTCGATTACAAGATAATCTTGATTATAGCCCAGGTTATGGGCTATATGCTTTCTAAATTTATAGGTATCAAAGTAATTTCCGAGCTTCAGCCCAACAAGAGAATATATTATCTTTTGGGCTTAATTCTTGCAGCTGAGGTAAGTCTACTTTTGTTCGCCATAACTCCTGCCCCCTATAATTTTATATTTATGTTTTTAAATGGACTTCCGTTGGGGATGGTCTGGGGAATTGTATTTTCATATTTGGAAGGTAGAAAGTTTACCGAATTTTTGGGTGTGGCTTTGTGTTCCAGCTTTATTGTATCCAGTGGTGCGGTAAAATCTGTTGGTCTTTTGGTTATGGAAAACTTGCAGGTGTCCCAATTTTGGATGCCATCTGTTACTGGAGCTGTTTTTTTGGCTCCTTTTGTGTTTTTTGCCTGGTTATTGAATAGAATGCCCCAACCTACAGAGGAGGATAAGGAACTTAGAACAGAACGGCAACCTATGACAGGAAAGGATAGGAAAAGGGTTTTTCTTGCGTTCTTGTTCCCGATTATAATTTTGGTTTTTTTCTACACTTTTTTAACGGCATTGCGCGATTTCAGGGATAATTTTTCCAGGGAGATCTGGGATGCCTTAGGTTTTGAGGGGGATGCCGCCATATATACCTTATCGGAACTGCCTATCGCCATATTGGTACTGGTTATCATAGGTTTTTTGGGAGTGATCAAAAATAATTATAAGGCTTTTGTCTCCTATCATTACCTATTGCTTTTTGGCACTATTGCCATTGGTCTTTCTACTTTGTTGTTTCAAATGGATTTAATTTCGCCTATTCTTTGGATGATCAGTGTTGGTTTTGGACTCTATATATGCTATGTGCCTTTTAACTGTATTTTTTTCGATCGCATGATAGCCACTTTCCGTATAAAGGGCAATGCAGGATACCTAATATATATTGCCGATGCTTTCGGTTATTTGGGCAGTATGGGAGTACTGCTTTATAAGAATTTTGGTCAGAGCTCGCTTTCTTGGCTCAATTTCTTTATGGCCAGCACTTATCTAATCGCCGTTTTGGGGTCTATTATTACTATAGTTTCACTTTTCTACTTTAAAAGGAAATACAAGAAGAACTTATTGGTGGAAAAGTCGGAAATACACTTGGTAGAGGTTTAAATTTTCTACTGTTTATGCCCCGTCATCACTCCTTAAATTTCTTTTAGGGATGCACTTTTCTTAGAACTTCTTAAGTACTATTTTGTTCTTTTCTTGTCTCATTTGTGACCTTAACGTTGTTTTAACAATTAAGCACATTTCATTGCAATCTTTTAATATTAATTGAGGGTTTAGTTAACCTGTGCCAGGGATATTTGCGCTCACTAAATAATTAAAAAATCACAAACTAAAAAGAATGAACAAAACAAGTATTGTTATGATATTTGCCTTTTTTGCATTTATCATGGGCCATTCCCAGGGAGTATTTACGGGAACGGTTTTGGATGAAAACAATGCGCCTTTACCAGGGGCATCGGTGGTCATTAAAGGTAGTGCCAAGGGTGTGGCTACCGATTTTGACGGAAATTTTCAAATTGAATTAAATTCGGCAAGCGATATCCTCCTCGTTTCCTATATAGGATATATTCCTACTGAATTTGCCACTTCGGGCAAAACATCAGCGGAAATAGTACTTCTTCCCGATTCGGAAAAATTGAATGAAGTGGTAGTAACGGCTTTGGGGATTACCAGAGCAGAGAAAAAGATTGGTTATGCCACCCAAAAAATGGATGTGGAGATTATAGAGGAAATAAATGCTCCCAATGTGGGAAATTTATTTACTGGTCAGGTGGCAGGCCTAAGTGTTAGCAATCCCACCGGGCTATTTCAAAAGCCTTCATTTTCCCTAAGGGGCAAATCGCCCTTGATCGTAATTGATGGGATACCTGTGGAGACCGATTTTTATGATGTTTCTGCCAATAATATTGCCAATGTAAACGTCTTAAAAGGAACTACGGCTTCTGCACTCTATGGATCTAGGGGTAGAAATGGTGCTATATTGATAACAACAAAGAATGCCAATGTAGATGGATTGGAAATTTCTGTTTCCCATAATACAATGGTATCTGCGGGCTTCACAGTTTTTCCGGAAACCCAGACAGAATATGGTAATGGATCCAATGGTAAATATGAATTCTGGGACGGTAAGGACGGAGGTATTTCTGATGGGGATATGATCTGGGGTCCCAAGTTTGAACCTGGGGTTTTGGTCTCCCAATGGAACAGTCCCATATTGGATAACGTTACTGGGGAAACCATTCCCTGGTGGGGGGATGTTTATGGGACTCAATATGACGATAAATCCCGTTATTCCAGAGTGCCTACTCCATGGGAATATCACAATAATTTAAAAGATTTTATGGGTACCGGGTATATTTCCAGTACGGATTTTTCCATATCGAGCAAATCCGAAAAAGGGTCTTTCCGTTTGTCTGGAAATTATTCCGACCAAAAAGACAGGGTTCCCAATTCCGGTCTAAAAACAGGAGGATTAACTTTTAAGTCTACCACCAACCTTTCCAAATCTCTTACGTTGGATAGTAAATTGTCCTATAATAAGGTGTATTCCCCAAACTATCCAAGACACGGCTACGGACCAAAGAACCACATGTATACCATACTAATCTGGATGGGAGACGATGTTGACGGGCAGGACTTAAAAGAGCACATGTACGTTCCAGGACAGGAAGGATACAGACAGGCCAACTTTAACTATGCCTGGTACAACAACGTATATTTTGCCGCCAACGAATTGAATCAAAAATATGATGCGGATCTGATCAACGCTCAGATGGTACTTAAGTATAATATAGCCGAAGGCCTAAATCTACAGGGAAGGGGTTCAGCCGTTATACAGGATATTTTTGAGGATAGACAAAGTCCCAAGACTTATTTAAATTATGGCGATGCCAGGGAAGGTGATTATAAGACCTGGAATTCCAAGAGACTGACCGTAGATTATGATATTTTGGCTTCCTACACCAAATCTTTGACCGAGGATATCTCCTTCGACGTCAATGCCGGTGCTTCTACCTTTTACAGAAAATATCAGCAGGAATACAATTCTACAGATGGTCTCGTGGTACCTTTTGTGTATAGTCTTAACAACACAAGTGGCAATGTGGCCGCAACTACTTATGTTCAGGAAAGGGCAACCAATAGTGTCTATGCCACTTTGGGATTGGATCTATATAATGCAGTGTTTTTAACAGCCGCTGCTAGAAACGACTGGTCTTCTACATTGCCAAAGGAAAATCGTTCCTATTTCTACCCATCAGTTTCTTTGAGTACGGTGGTATCCAATTTTGTAACTATGCCAGAGGCTGTGGATTATTTAAAGCTTTACGGCTCATGGGCACAGGTTTCCAGTGATTTGAACCCTTATAGCACAGAGTCTTATTATACCAATAGCGGGGTTTTTGGAGGCAATATTAAATTGCAGTACCCTAATGGTCTTGTAAATGCCAATATAGAGCCCGAAAGTTCCAATTCGTTCGAGCTTGGTCTAAGTTCTGCCTTTTTAAAGAATAGGCTTGCACTGGACCTTACTTATTATAATGTGGTAGATACTAACCAGATTATAGATCTGCCAATTTCAAACACATCAGGATTTGAAAATAGAAAGGTAAATGGTAACGAATATACCACCAATGGCCTGGAAGTGGTACTTAATGCCAAACCTATCCTTACTGATGACTTTAGTTGGAATGTAACTGCCAACTGGAGCAGAAAGGTTCAGAAAATCACGGAAATATATGGGAACAATACCACGTATAATAATCTAAGGCTGAACGATAGGGCAGATAGCTACTATGCAACTGTGTGGCAGAAGTCTGCGGATGGGGATCTGATCCTGGGAGCTAACGGATTGCCAATTAGGGATAATTTCCCACAGCTTTTGGGGCATAACGATCAGGATTGGACCCTTGGACTTCAGAATAGCTTTAAGTATAAGAACCTCACCGTAAACGTTGGTATAGACGGTGGATGGGGCGGTCTAATCCGTTCATTGACCGTTGAAAAAATGTGGTGGGGCGGTAAGCACCCCAATTCTACCGAATATAGGGATGCGGAGTATGCTGCCGGTGTACCAGTGTATGTACCGGAAGGGGTACAGGTTACAGGGGGAGACCTGGTGCAGGACGTAAATGGGGATGTAATTTCCGATACTAGGACGTACACCCAGAATACTACTGCAGTAAGCTGGCAGACCTGGTCACAGAACTATCCGTACAGGGCTGCTGTGACCTATAAGGAAAGTGAGAAATTTGCGAATATTTTCGATCGAAGCTTCTTTAAATTAAGAACACTTTCCTTTAATTATGATTTCACCGAACTGGCCAATATCAATGGTGTAAAAAATCTTGATGTAACCCTTAGCGGCTATAATTTATTGGTATGGAAGAAGGCAGATATCATTGATCCGGATTTTGGGAACGACAATAATTTACAGGATCCTTCCACTAGATACATTGGTATAGGCGTTAATGTTAAATTTTAGTAAAAGACACAAAATGAAGAAAATAGGAATTTTATTTAGCCTAACGGTATTGATGGCCCTTACTGGCTGTCAAGATCTTACAGAATTGAACGACAACCCTAACAATGTCAGTGAAACGCACCCACAATTGTTATTGACCAATATTGCAAGCAATGCCTTTGAGGTCGATGGTACTGGTGCCTTATACGCCTCGCGTATATTGGTGCAGACCGATGGGGAGAACAGTGGTCAATATTACAACTGGGACCGTGCCAGCTTTGACGACTATAATATGTTGGGAGAGGTCACCAAAATGATGCAGGAGGCAGTACGTATAGAAAGTGATGAATATATTGCCTTATCCAAATTCTTTAGGGCATTTTACTTCTATAACCTGACCCTTACATTTGGCGACATTCCTTATAGCGAAGCCCTTAAAGGGGAAACAGAGGAGCAGTATTTGCCCAAGTATGATACCCAAAAGGAAATTTTTGTTGGGATATTAAGGGAATTGTCGGAAGCCAATGATCTTCTGGAGGGGAATACCAACATTATTGCCGGGGATATTATTTTTGGTGGTAATACTACCAAATGGCAAAAATTGGTCAATTCCTTTAGATTAAAGGTTCTTATGACCCTTTCCAAAAAGGTTGGCGATGCCGATTTGAGCGTAATAAGTTCCTTTGCCAGTATATATAATAATGAGCCTATAATGGTGTCTAACGAGGACAATGGCCAGTTGACCTTCCTGGACGAGGAAGGAAGCAGGTATACGGAATTTAACTCCAGTGGTTATGGATCGGGAATGTATATGTCCTCAACTTTTATCGAAATGCTTCAGGACAGACAGGATCCTAGGTTGTTTATTTATTGCGGACAGACCAAAAATGCCAAGGAAGCAGGATTGGCTATTGATGATTTTATGGCCTATGAAGGTGGAGATCCCTTAGCGCCTTATGCAGAGGTTAATGACAAGGCTGCAGCAGGTGATGTCTCCAAGGTAAACCTGCGATATACTACAGACCCTACTACCGAGCCCCACAACCTAATGGGATATTGGGAATTGGAGTTTATTTTGGCCGAAGCATCCGTTCGTGGATGGATCGCTACCGACGCAAAGGAACATTATGAAAATGGAGTTAAAGCTTCATTCGATTTTTATAATACATATGCCAAGAACTTTGAAACTTATGTAGAGTCTTCGGATGCAGACGCCTATCTTTTGGGAGCAGAGGTGGCATTTGATAACAGCTTGACCACTGACGAAAAGTTGGAGCTTATTTTGACGCAGAAATATTTTACTTCCTTTTTGCAAACAGGCTGGAGGGCATATTTTGATCATTTAAGGACAGGTTATCCAGCATTTGCACAATTACCTGGGGCCACACCTCCTACCCGATGGATATACCCTAATTCTGAGTACAACAACAATTCTGCAAATGTAGCTGCAGCAATTGAAAGACAGTTTGGGGCCGGGAACGATAAGATTCGTGAAATAACTTGGTGGTTGGAATAATTTTCGGCACCAAAAAGGATTTTGGGAGCATATTGCCGATAATGATCCGCAATACAAAACCTAAGCCCATATATAATTTGTTCAAGGCCACAGTGGTTTTCCACTGTGGCTTTGCCTTTTTAGGTAAACAAGTAAGGGTAATTATAAGGGGAGTGAGGATGCTTTGTATGCTAATGACCATTATAAATATTATATAGAAATTATAGTTATAGTTACAAAAATTTAATATTATTAACTATTTAACTTAACTTAGTCACATGATATTTACGCTTCTTCATTAATCAAAAATTAAAACCAATCAAAATGAGCAAAGCCAATTTTGTATTTAAAAGCACCATGATTTCGGTTATTTCAGGCATCTTGCGAAAAGTTTTAGCCAAAGAAATATTGCTAAAAACAATTGCATTTATGATTATTTCCGGTTCATTTTGGTCCTGTGCCAAAAAGGATCATGAAAATTCGCCCATAGTAAAGCATGTGGTGGTTATTGGTTTTGACGGATTAAGCCCCGATGGACTCAAAAAAGCAACAACTCCGACCTTTGATAAGATAATAAGTGAAGGGGCTTCAAGCATGCACGCCAGGGCGGTTCTGCCAACCAGTTCCAGTACCAACTGGGCTTCCATGATTATGGGTGCGGGGCCGGAGCAGCATGGAATTACTTCAAATAGCTGGGAGAAAAACAATTTTGTTTTGCCTACAATTATTCAAAGTGAGGATTTTCTTTTTCCCAGCATCTTTCAATTGATAGATGACCAAAAGGAAAATGCGGAAATTGGAGCTATTTATCATTGGACCGGGTTTGGACGGTTGTTCGAGAAAGGTGCCGTGGATTATGACATAAGTCCGGATTCCGAGGATGAAACAGCAGCCTTGGCAAGTGCTTATATAAAAGACAAAAAGCCCACCTTCACTTTTATCCATTTTGATCATGTGGATCACGGCGGACATGAATATGGTCACGGAAGTCCTGAATACTATAAATCCGTGGAAAAGGCGGACGCCATGCTGGCAGAAGTAATGGCAGCTATCAAGGCATCAGGAATGGCAGATGAAACATTGGTCATTATAAGTGCAGATCATGGTGGATTGGGCAAAGGGCACGGAGGGGAATCCTTACAGGAAATAGAAATTCCTTTTATCCTTTGGGGAAAATCGGTCAAAAAGAACCATGTGCTTAAATATCCAGTATATCAGTACGACAATGCAGCTACGGTCGCCTTTGCTTTGGGGATAAAAACACCTATGGCCTGGATTGGAAAACCCGTAAAGAATGCTTTTGAGGGTTATGAACTTAGTGATGATTATCCAATTACGGAAAGGGTTGAAGAACCTGTCATTTTACCTGTAGCCACACTCAATAAAAAGGCTGGTGGCCTATTCGATGACACCGCCAACATCATTATTGAAAATACAAATGGTGCTGGTGAGATAAGGTATACCTTGGATGGTACCATGCCCAATGCAAATTCCACCTTATACACAGAGGCCGTCAGGACAACCGAAAATGTTGTTGTTAAAAGTGCTATTTTTAGAAATGGGAAAATTGCCAGTACAGTCTCGGAGGCCTTTTTTAGAATAAAAAATAAGACAATGGCGCCGCCCATATCTTATGAGGTATTTTATTTGGAAAACTTGACCAGCATTCCAAGCCTGGAAAATAAAAGACCGGATGCTAAGGGAACTTGTTTCGAAATTACTTCCGATGAGGTAAAGGAAGAAATTAGAAGCAATACAGTGGTAAGATTTAGCACCAGCATTCAGGTTGAAAAGGAAGATAGGTTTACCTTTTATACCAATTCTGACGATGGAAGTAAATTATGGGTAAATAATGAATTGGTAGTGGACAATGATGGGGACCATGGGGTTATTGAAAAGAATGGCAGTAATACCCTGCAGCCGGGGACCTACCCCTTACAAGTGGTATGGTTTAATGGTGGTGGAAGTGGATGGTTGAATGTGGATTATCAAACTACGACCACTCCTAAACAAGTATTACCTTCTACAATTTTAAAGTAATTGGAAATAGTAGAAAAAAAATAGTCAATGAAACTGATATTTTTTCTTTTGTCCATAATGGTGGTAACGGCCCAAGACAAAGGAGGGCAATTAGCTGCGTGGGAAGAGGGGATGTTGGATATTCATCATATCAATACAGGTAGGGGGGATGCCGCTTTTTTTGTTTTTCCCGATGCTACCACGCTCTTGGTGGATGCAGGCGACATGTCCGAAATCCATCCTAGAACTTTATCTGCCAGAAATGCGGTACAGAAACCCGATAATTCCAGGACCGCACCGGAGTGGATCGTGGATTACATACATCAATTTTTTCCAAAAAATAGATCGATTCAACTGGATTATGGACTAATTACTCATTTTCATGACGACCATTTTGGAGAGATGGATGGTAATAGGAAAAGACATCCAAAAGGAAACTATGCCTTAACCGGCATAATGGAGATGGGAAGTCTATTGCCTATCAAAACCCATTTGGACCGGGGAAGTGATTACCCCATCGATTTAAAGAATCCTCAAGTACAAAAGGAAATTAAGGCAAACGATTCCTATAGTATGATTGAGACGCTGCAGGAATATTGGGAGTACCTAGATTATCACACCAAGGAGGATGGCATGACATACGAAACCTTAAAACCTGGGGCAATCAATCAAATCAAACTAAAAAATTCACCCGATAATTTCCCTAACTTTTCAGTCCGTAATATTGCCGTTAACGGCAATGTGTGGACTGGGGAAAATGAAGACTATTTTTCATTATTTTCCAATGGGGTATATCCTGGGGAAAACCCTTTAAGTACATGTATTAAAATAACCTTTGGAGAGTTCGATTATTTTACCGGAGGTGATATCAGCGGAGTGGATGCTTTGGGACAAACAGATTTAAATGGCATGGAATCCCATGTAGCACCGGTGATAGGTCCAGTGGATGTGGCCACTCTGAACCACCATGGGAACAGGGATTCCCAAAATATATTCTTTGTAAGAACACTTAAACCCAGGGTCTGGATCCAACAAAATTGGTCATCGGACCATCCGGGAGAAGAAGTATTAAGGAGAATCACCTCAAAAGAGCTTTATCCAGGGGAACGCGATATATTCTCCACGATTATGTTGCAACCCACTAAAGATGTAATTGGCGATAGGTTAGATCAATATAAAAGTCAGAATGGGCATATTGTGGTTAGGGTATATGACAAGGGAAGCCAATATGAGATTTACATCCTCAACGATGATTCGGAAGAAAGAGAAATAATAGCAAAATACGGACCTTATGAAGCAAGATAATTTAGGCATTGATGCCCAAAACAAAAAGACCGAAGGGGATATAAATTTTACTCCCGCACGTGCAGCATGGATGGACTCCCAGATAAGTGATGAAACCAAACAGATTTTGGAACGGGATGCCCGATATTTTTTGCACCAGTCCATGTCCACACCCTGTTTGGATGTCTTGCAAAGTTGTGAGGGCCCCTATATTGAAAATATATCAGGAAAAAAATACCTGGATTTCCATGGCAACAACGTGCACCAAGTGGGCTACGCCAATCCACAACTAATTGAAAAAATTATTGAGCAATTAAGGGTTTTACCTTTTTCACCAAGGCGTTATACCAATATACCTGCCATTGATTTTGCCGAGAAATTGGCCTCTTTAATGCCGTCAGACCTTAATAGGGTTCTCCTTACACCCAATGGGAGTTCCTCCATAGGGATAGCTTTAAAATTGGCGAGGGCCGTTACAGGAAGATTTAAGGTGGTTTCCTTTTGGGATTCATTTCATGGGGCCTCCTTGGATGCCATCAGTGTGGGTGGGGAATCCGTTTTTAGGGAGTCTATGGGGCCTTTAATGCCGGGCGTAGAACGAATTCCCCCTCCAATTACCTATCGTGGGATTTTTGAGGACAATGAGGATAAATGTTTGGAATATTTGGAATATGTGTTTTCCAAAGAAGGCGATATTGGGGCTTTTATTGCCGAAACGATCCGAAATACGGATGTGCAATTGCCCTCCAAAAATTTTTGGAAAAAGGCGAGGGAACTTTGCACCAAATATGGAGTATTGCTGATACTGGACGAAATTCCTATTGCCTTGGGAAGAACTGGTAAAATGTTCGTATTTGAACATTATGATATTGAACCAGATATATTGTGTATCGGCAAAGGATTGGGGGGCGGTATTTTTCCGCAGGCCGCAATAGTTACCAGGGACGAATACAACAAATTTGGAGATATCTCCCTTGGACATTATACCCATGAAAAAAGTCCGTTGGGCGCAGTGGCGGGTCTTGCTACCATTGCTTTTTTGGAAAATGAAAAAATATTCGACAAGGTAAGGGCAGATGAGAAATATTTGAAATCGTCCTTGGCAGCATTGCAATTAAAATATCCTTTAATAGGGGATGTTAGGGGCAAGGGATTATTGTGGGGCGTGGAACTGGTATTGGATAAAAAAACAAAGGAAAAGGCTATCAATGAGGCGGAAGTGGTCATGTATGAATGCCTTAAAAGGGGCCTTAGTTATAAAGTATCCGCTGGTAATGTACTGCAATTGTCACCAGCACTGACCATTAGTCGAAAGAAACTGAACAAAGCCTTAAATATCCTTGATGAGAGTTTGGCCATTGTACATTCGTAATTAAAATGACCCAGCAAATGTGCTCTGGGCGACAAAAGTGGAAAATGTCTGGTCGAGCATTCTAAGATAAAACCGTCTATTAAATAATAAATAAACAGATGAACATTAAGAGTAAAGTAATATTGTTTATTGCCATGGCATTCCATATAGTGGGCAGTGCCCAAAATGTAAAGGGAGAATTTTTAATTCAACCCTATCTACAGGATGCGGAGCCCAATTCCATTAAAATTATGTGGGAAACGTCCATGGGTGAGGAAAGCATAGTGGAATGGGGATTAACACCAAAACTAGGAAAAAAGACCAAGGGTATTGCCTTTGATATTAATTTTAGTGAATCCCGTATCCATGAGGTTAAATTGGAGGGTCTGCAACGCTTCACAGAGTATTATTACCGTGTAAAAACGGGAAAAATGGTTTCGGATATCTTTCAATTTAAGACCCCTCCTTTTGCCAGTGACCATGAGTCCTTCAAAATTGTGGCGATGAGCGATATGCAAATAGATCACAATAACCCCAATAAGTTTTCCGAAGTAGTCAATGACGGCATTTTGCAATATTTGGAAAAGGAGTTCGGCGGCAAGCTTCCCAATAATTTGGCCATGGTGATGATTCCTGGCGATCTGGTGGAGAATGGCACCAAATATTACCAGTGGAAGGAACATTTTTTTAATCCTGCCGAAAAATTGTTTGCAGAGGTGCCTGTCTACCCGGTATTAGGGAATCACGAAAAGAACTCGGTATTTTATTTTAAATATTTCAGTCTTCCCGAAAACGGTACACCTGCCTATGCGGAACATTGGTGGTTTAAGGATTACGGGAATACCAGGATTATTGGGCTCAATTCAAACGATGGCTATAATAACAGTAGGGACCAGTATGAATGGCTGCAAAAGCTCTTGGACGAAACGGCCAAAAACGAGGAGGTTGATTTTGTTTTTGCCCAATTGCACCATCCACACAAATCCGAACTATGGATTCCGGGCGAAGAGGATTTTACAGGAAAGGTGGTGGCCCTTTTGGAGGCCTTTACCACCAAGACAGGGAAGCCCAGCATTCACTTTTTTGGGCATACCCATGGCTATTCCAGAGGGCAGTCCAAGGATCATAAACACTTATGGATCAACGTTGCCTCTGCAGGAGGTGCCATTGATAATTGGGGAGAATTTGAAGGCAGGGATTACGATGAATTTACGGTAACCCAGGACGAATATGGTTTTGTGATGGTGGAAGTTGATGCCAGCCAGGAAGACCCTAAGTTTACCATTAAAAGGATTAGTCAGGGGAACGAAGAATTGGAACGCAAAAACGAACTCAGGGACAGCCTTGTAATATTTAAAAACGAAAGAAAACCTTGGGTTCCCAGTGTTATCTCACCCAATAACGAAACGGTCGATTTTACGGGAACTATCCTAAAAGCAGGGGATTTCAACAGCAGCTTTAGCAATGCTTTCCATGCGGCCTCCCATTGGCAGATAGCAGAGAGCAATGACTTTGAAAAGCCAATTTTTGACAGCTGGAAACAATTTGAAAATTGGTACTACAAGGAAAATAGGCAAAAGGATGATGACCTAACAGATGAAAAAACAAACAGATTAAAATCCGGCACCACCTATTATTGGAGGGTGCGCTACCGCGACCAAAATTTAAATTGGAGCGATTGGTCAACTACCGCTACATTTAAGACCAACAATTAGTTATAATTCATTAAAAGTATAGATATGAAGAAAACCGTTAACACCGTTCTATGTGTGATCCTTTTTGGTTTTTTTGGGCCACTTGCCGCCCAAAGTAATGAAGCTCCCAATGTAATATTGATTACTATGGACGGTTTCCGATGGCAGGAACTATTTTCAGGGGCGGATTCCCTATTGGTCGCAAACAAGGATTATGTTGGCGATACTACGGCATTGAAATCCCGCTTTTGGAGGTCGACCCCAGAAGAAAGAAGATCGTTGTTAATGCCATTTTTTTGGAACGAAGTGGCAGAAATGGGTCAACTATACGGCAATAGGTTTAAGGGCAGTATGGTAAACTTGACCAATACCATGTGGTTTTCCTACCCTGGATATAACGAGATTTTAAGCGGTGAAGCAGATGATAGTCGCATTACCAGCAATAAGAAGATAAACAATCCCAATACAACCATTTTGGAACGGGTAAATAAATTACCTGGGTATAGGGGGAAGGTGGCTGCTTTTGGAAGTTGGGACGTATTTCCATATATAATAAATGAGGAACGATCGGGGGTACCGGTGAATGCTGGATTTGACATTGCAGAGGGAGCAAATCTAAGCCCGCGTGAAGAATTCCTGAATCAGTTGCAACCACAGGTACCTAGTCCTTGGGGAACGGTACGTTTGGATGCTTTTACACATCATTTTGCCTTGGAACATATGAAAAAAGAACATCCAAAATTGGTATATATCTCCTATGGAGAAACTGATGATTTTGCCCATGACGGAGATTATGAGGCTTATTTAAAATCGGCTCACAATACAGACGGATTGATCAAGGAATTGTGGCAGTTTGTTCAGGGGGATGATTTTTACAAAGACAACACTACCTTTATTATAACCACGGATCATGGTAGGGGTACCCAACCCTTGGAAACATGGAAAAGCCATGGCGGTGATATTGCGGGTGCAGATGAAGTATGGTTAGTAGCATTTGGTAAAGAAGTAAGCACTTTGGGCGAAATTACTTCTCAGGAAAAGTTATATACCAATCAAATAGCTCCAACAGTATTAGAGGCCATGAAGCTCCAACTAAAAGATCATGATTTTGAAGGAGAGTCTATTTCGCTTTATACCAAATAGTGGTTTTCAATAATAGGGTACTTCAAATAATCGATTGAGCTAAAAAAATATCCTAGG
>TARA_R100000935_G_scaffold54244_1_pt1 | contig 17169 bp, 16 predicted proteins | sample TARA_R100000935 | Tara Oceans TARA_R100000935 (sample SAMEA2621502) | marine metagenome | biome: marine biome (ENVO:00000447); feature: surface water layer (ENVO:00002042); material: "saline water (ENVO:00002010), including plankton (ENVO:xxxxxxxx)" | depth 5 m | reverse complement strand
CGAAAATCAAGCTGTCCAACTAGCCGTCGCGATGGAATTTTAGGACTAGCTTAGCATTTGTCCATAAAACGCACGTTTCTCAATAGTTCTCCATCGACACAGAATGAAAGTGCCTTTGGGATCATCAATATCCTGCAGTCGACAGGTGAGAAGACCGCGGTGGTCTTTGCTTCGAGAGGCACCAATATGCAGAGTCGGGTCGTATTTATCGCCGCCCCAGCAGAAAATTTCTAACAACTGCAGATATCCGCAGATATTGTCAGCTTCGCAAAAAGCTGCCGCAGTCTTGTTGGTGAAGCCCACTCAGCGCATCGAAGCCATGGATCCAGCCGAACTCTGCCGGAAACTGCTTGAGCCGTTCCGCGCGTGTGGCAAGGTCGGCATCGTCGTGCAGGTGAAGCACGTCGTTTGTCGCTGTGGCGCTTTTCTGGATCGCGAGCGTGCGCAATCGGCGCAGCCGGGCAAAGCGGGTCAGCAGGCCTTCGGTGTCCGATATGCCGTCGGTCGCAATCATCCGGGCCAGCGTCACCGCGTCCTCGATCGAGGTATTGGCCCCCTGCCCGTGGTGCGGCACCATCGCATGCGCGCCGTCACCGATCAGCACGGCACGACCTTTGTGCCAATGGCGTAAGGGCTTGGTGATGAACAGACCCCAGCGGGCGAAGGTATGGGATTGGCTGACCATCTCGGTCACTGCCTTGTCCCAGCCCTGAAACGGCTTCAGGTGATCGTCGCGCGTCGCCTCCATCACCCAGCGGTTCATGTCGGGCCAATCGTCGGGGCCTTCGGTGACGGCGAAATAGTTTACATCGCTGCCCTCCGGACCGATGGCGTAGTGCAGCAGATGCGCATCTGGCCCCATCCAGAACTGGATCGCCTGCGGGTCCGGCAGGCTAGGCAGATCTTTCGCCGGGACTATTCCGCGAAACGCAGAGGTACCGGAATAGCGGATCGCCCCCGGACCGGCCACATGGTCGCGCACACGGCTTTTGATGCCGTCCGCGCCAATCACCAGATCGGCAATGGCACTGTCCTGTTCTTTGAAATCCAGCCGAACGCCTTGGTCGGTCTCGGTCAGTTCGGTCAGGCGGTGGCCCAAGCGGATCACGTCGCCGTGCAACTGCGCCCGCATGACCTTTTGCAGATCGGCCCGGTGGATGCCGAAATAGGGCGCGCCATAGGCTGCGCGGTAGGCGCCGTCCTTGCGCACGGGATGTGCGGCAACGCGGGTATGGTCGCGCCAGCCGCGCCAGATCAGCTCTGTCGGTTCGCAGGATGCGGCCTCTAGCCCCGGCAGGCAGCCGAAGCGCGCCAACTCGCGCGATCCGTTGGCAGATAGAGCGATGGCGGCCCCGATCTCGGTCAGGGCGTCGGCCTGTTCATAGATGGTGAAGGGGATGCCGGCCTCTTGCAGGGCCAGCCCGCAGGTAAGCCCGCCAATGCCGGCGCCGATGATGGCAATGCGTGGGTCAGTCATGTGATGTCCTTTGTTTTAAAGCGCCGCGTCAGCCGTGCGGCATGGACGGCAATGATGCCGACAACGATACCCCAAAAGGCCGAGCCGATGTCCCACAGGACAAGGCCGGATGCGGTGGTGATGAAGGTCAGCATGCCCGCTTGTGCATCAGCACCGCTGGACAGCATATCGGACAGGCCCTTGCCAATGGCGGGCAACAGGGCAAGACCCGCCAGCAGGGCGATCAGCTCTGGCGGGATGCGGATCATTGCCCAGCCGATGGCCCCGGCAAAGACCGCGCAGACCAGAAAGAAACTGCCGGATGCGACGCCCGCGACATAGCGGCGGTCGGGGTCTGGGTGCGATTCCGAACTCGCCCCCATCGCCATGGTGATCGAGGCCAGCGCCGTGGTGATGCCTCCAAACACCGCGCCCAGCAACGAGGCCAGTGCCGAGGTCACGAGGATCGGCCTTGCGGGCGGGTGAAAATCGTAGGCCTTCAGGATCGCAAGTCCCGCAAGGAACTGCCCGGTCAGCGTGGTCAGCGTCAGCGGTAGGGCCAACCCCAGCACCGCGTGCCATGAAAATGTCGGCCAAGTGACTGACAGGTCGGGGAAGATAAGCGGCGGCTCTGTTACCGGGGCCAACGTGACCCATGTGAACACCAGTGTCGCCGCCAGCATCCAGATCAGCGCAAAGCGCGGCGTGGCGACGGACAGCAGAATGAAGGCCAGCAACATGACGCCGACCAAAAGTGGCGCGGTTTCCAGTCCTGACAGGGCTTTTGCGCCATAGGCAAACAGGATCCCCGCCATCATGCCGCTGGCGACGGCGGGTGGGATCAGGGTCAGTAGGCGGTCGACAAGGCCGGACACGCCGACAGCAAGGATCAGCAACGCCGAGATGACATAGGCCCCGACCACATCCGAAAACGGCATCCCTGGCCCGACGATGCCCAGCAGCACAACGCCCGGTGCGGACCATGCGATCAGAACGGGCGCGCGGTAGGTCAGGCTAAGGATAATAGACGCCAGCCCAGCCGTCACGCTGATCGCAGCGACCCAGCTGGAAAACACTGCCTCGCTGACGCCCATCGCGCGGGCCGATTGCAGAAAGATCAGCAAGGGACCGGCGTTCGACACCAAGACCGCAAGGAACCCTGCGGTGACGGCGCTGGCCGACCAGTCGTCGGACAATTGGCGCGGTGCGGTCGTATCAGTCATGGCGTGGCCCCCTCCCCGGTCCAGCGCCCGACCCGGATCAGATCATCCGGGTCAGCGCATCGACAAAGTAGGGAAGAAAGCCTGCGGGATGTTCGGACATTGGAAAGTGGCCAAGTTCGTCCATCACTGACAGCGTGGCCCCGGTGATGGCCGCGGCGGTGCGCTTGGCATCCTCTGGCGTGCAGGTCAGATCATAGGCCCCGACGATCAGATGCACCGGCGTCCGGGCGGTGTCGATGTCGCCCAGCCGCCCGATCAGGCTGTCGTCTTGGGTGTAAAAGCTCAGGTCGCCCCGGAACACGCCGGGCCCGCTTTGCATGAACATCCACAGGGTGTTCCAGCGTTCGACCTCTGGCGCGTAGGGGCTGATATTAGTGCTGACCAGCGCCGCGCCCATTTCGCCGCCATGTCCGTCGGGACGGTGGAACCAGTCGATGTCATACCAGGCGGGCTGGAAATCAGAGGCCTCAATCGCGATGAAACCGCCAAATTTCTCAGGATGCAGCGCCGCCAGTTGCAGCGCGATGCGCCCGCCCATCGAGCAGCCCGCGAGGATCGGCTGAACCAACCCCAGACTGTCGATCACGGCCAGAACCGTTTCGATATAGGTCTCGGTGGTCAGCAGATATTCCTGCGTCTCGAACCCTTCGGGCGGCAAGGATTTACCGTGCCACGGCATGTCGAAGGCAATCATGCGATGGTTCGCTGTAACCTCGGCGTCGTTCATCAAATGCCGCCATTGGCGGGTGTCGGCCCCGGCGGTGTGCAGGCACAGCACGGGACGTCCCTGCCCGGCTTCCTCAAAATAAATGCGGCGCGGGGCATCTGCGACGGTAACGGTGACATAGCGCCCGGTGATCGGTTCGATAGTCATGCTTACGCCTCCTGCGCGCGGTTGAGAGCCATGAAGGCCTTGAAGAACCGCAGGTTCTTGACCAGCATCAGGATATCGCCGGTAATTTCGCCACGGCCGATTTTCACCAGACCAAAGATGTCGTGAAACCCCGGCGCCGGGCGATATTGCCAGAATTGTGCCAAGGCGTCGGCGTCGGTGTGAAAGGCAAAGCGGTAAGGCGTCTTCTTGCTGGGGCCGGGGGCGATCTGCACCAGATGACCCTTGTCAAACGACAGATAGTATTCGTCGCCGTCCACCTGCAGCAGCACGGTTTCCGAAAAAAGCCGTCCCAGTCGTAGCAGATAAGGCGTCGCTTCCAGCTGCTGCTGCATTCGTTCTAGTTGCGCAATCATCGTATCCTCCCACGGCATGACGGGCCGTTGTGCTGGACATTGACGAAGCGCGGGCACCCTCTCAATGCCGCGCACAGTATCAGCCGATACCATCCGCGGCATTGGGTCCGGGCCCACAGTGGTGGATGATCAGGGCAGAGGGAAACGACCGACCGGTTCGGTCACGGCAATATCTAGGAGGATACCATGGCCAAAGTCACACTCGATAACATCACCGACGTCGTCTGCGCGGCACTCGGAAAGAACGGTGACATTACCGACCGCCAACGCGAGATCATGACATCGCTGATCACGCACCTGCACGGGTTCTGCAAGGACGTGAACTTGCAGCACAACGAATTCATCGAAGGTTGCGAATTCCTGCGCCGCGCCGGGGCCACCTGCGATGAAAACCGTCAGGAATTCATCCTGTTGGGCGACATTCTGGGCGTCGAGGTGCTGGTTGACATGCTGACCAACCCCGCCAGCGGTAATGTCAGCGAGAGCACGGTGCTTGGCCCGTTCTACCGCGAAAATCCGCCCGCGCTGCCCAAGGGTGCGTCGATCATCCAAAAGCACTTCGATAACGAAGAAACCGCTCTGTATAAGGGCGTGATCAAGGACGATCAGGGTAGCCCGCTGCCCGGCGTGACGATCGATGTCTGGGAAGATGCGCCCAACGGCATCTATGAAAACCTCGATCCCGATCAGCCGGAATTTAACCTGCGTGGCCGATTCGAGACGGACGAGCAAGGCGAATACGAATTCATCGCCGTGCGCCCGGTGCCCTATCCGATCCCCGACAATGAAACCGCAGGCGAATTGCTGCGCTTTATGGGACACCACCCGAACCGCCCTGGCCACATGCACTATATCCTGTCCAAAGACGGCTATCGCCCGCTGATCAGTCAAATCTATGACGGATCAAGCAAGTGGCTGGACGACGATTCAGTCTTTGCGGTCAAGGACAGCCTTGTTGGCCATTTTGAAAAGGGCGACACGACTGACTTGAAGGTGAACTTTGACTTCGTGCTCAAGGCCGATGCCGGGGCAGAAGCCAGTAAGGCCCCCAAGGTCGCCGCTGCGGAATAGCAACGATCCTCCCTGACGGAAGCCCCTGTCGCAAGATGGGGGCTTTTTTTGTTTTATTCTGATTAGATGGCCGGGGAGGAGACGCTTGAGATGAATTTCAAACAGTTGAACTACTTTATGGCCGTAGCCGAAGAACTGCATTTCGGCCGTGCCGCCGAACGGCTTGGCATCGCGCAGCCGCCCTTGTCGCGCCAGATCAAGCAGATGGAAGAGGAAATGGGCGCGATCCTGTTCAACCGGGGCCGCAGTAGCATCACCCTGACGCAGGCCGGTGAGCGGCTGCATATGCGCGGCCGCGATATTCTAAGCATCGTTGACGATACCCGGCTGGAGGTGCGGCGGATCGGTCAGGGCGCCGAAGGTCGCCTGCGCATCGGTTTCGTCGGGTCGTCGACCTATGGAATTTTACCCAATATTATCAAGTCTTTCCGCGCCACCCATCCGGGCGTCAACATGAGCCTGATCCCGATGAATAACGCGCAATTACAAAGGCAGTTGGTCGGTCGAGAGATTGACGTGGCCTTCGCCCGCCCCGCCCTCAATGACGCCGAATTTGCCGTCAAAAAACTGATGGAGGAACGGCTGATCCTTGCCCTGCCCGATACCTTGGACACCGGATCGCGCCGGATCGCGGACCTGCGACGGTTGGAGACGCATAACCTGATCCTCTATCCCGAATACCCACGCCCCAGCTATGCGGATTTCGTGCTGAATGCCTGCCGGGACGCGGGGTTTGACGCGCCGATGCGGGTCTTTACGATGGACCTGCAGACGGCGATCAGCCTTGTGGCGATCGGCGAAGGCGTCTGCATCGTGCCGGAATCTGTCGGCACAGCAAAACGTAACGGCGTCAAATATCTGAACATCGAACCAGAGATCGCCCGCACGGCCCTGTCCATCAACTATCGCATCGATGAACAAGGCGTGCATGTGCGCAATTTCATCGCCATCGCGCAACGGGTCGCGCGCAAGCTGATCTAGTCAGACGCCCAGCCACGTATGCTGCAACTTGCTGTCGGCCTTTATGTCAGCCGGGGTGCCGGTCCAGACGACCTGCCCCTTGCCGACTACGGCCACATCATCCGCCAAAGCCGTCGCAAAGCCAAAGTTCTGTTCCACCAGCACGATGGTCTGCCCGGCCTGCCGCAGCTCTTGCAGTTTGTCGTAGATCAGTTTGACGATGATCGGGGCCAACCCCTCGGTCGGCTCATCCAGCATCAGCAGGACCGGGTTCAGCAGCAGGGCGCGGGCGATTGCCAGCATTTGCTGTTCACCGCCCGACAACTGCTGGCCGCCATTTGCCAACCGCTCTCCCAGTCGCGGAAACAGGTCGATCACCGTGTCCATCGTCCAGTCGCCGCTGCGGCCCCGGCTGGCGGCGAGCTCAAGATTTTCCTTCACACTGAGCGACGGAAAAATGTCCCGCGTTTCAGGCACATAGCCGATGCCCGCGTTGGCCACGGCATAGGGCGGTTTGCCGTTCAGCGGATGGCCTTGCAAACGGACCTCTCCCTGCCGGACGGGCAAAAGGCCCATCACCGTCTTCAAGGTCGTGGATTTCCCGGCACCATTACGGCCCAGAATGGCCGTGACCTTGCCCGCTTGTGCGGTCAGGTTCAGCCCATACAGCACTTGCGTTTCGCCATAGCCGGAACAGACCCCCGTCAGATCAAGCATCTTCCCAGCTCCCCAGATAAATATCGCGCAGCAGGGTCGACCCCTGCGCCGCCTCTGGCGTGCCGTCAAAGACGACCTCACCATAGTTCAGCACCGTGATGCTGTCGGCCACATCAAAGGCAAGATCCATGTCGTGTTCGATGATCAGCAGCGTCAGATCACGCGGCAAGCCGTTCAGCATAGCGTGAAAGGCGTGGCTCATTTCTGGCCCGATGCCCGATGTCGGCTCGTCCATCAGCACGACTTTGGGGCGGGTGGCGAGGGCCACGCCGACTTCCAACTGGCGGCGGATGCCGTAGGACACCTCTGACACGCGGCGGTCAAGGTAGGGCGTCAGATGCACCAGTTCCGCCGTCTCTACCACGATGTCGCGCACCGCCCGGTCGGTCAGTGGATCGCGGAACAGCGACCGGATCGCCCCGGTGTGGGTCCCCGCTGCCAGCGAAAGATTCTCGCGGCAGGTCAGCCCGTCGCACAGGGTATTCTTTTGATAGCTGCGCGACAGACCGGCACGGGCGCGGGACGGGACGTTCAGGGGCGTTATATTCTGCCCATCCAGCGCTACCGTTCCCTGGTCCGGCGTAATCTCACCCACCAACTGGTTGAACAGCGTGGTCTTGCCAGCCCCGTTGGGGCCAAGGATCACCCGCCGCTCGCCTTTTTCCAACCGCAGCGACACATCGCGGGTGACGTGGATCAATCCAAAGCTTTTATCGAGATTTTTGACCTCAAGCATCGCGGGTTTCTCCTTCTGGCTGGGGGGCGGGTTTGCGTTTGGCCAGTTGCGCCTCGACAAAGCCAAAGATGCCGTTGGCGCGGCTCATCACCACTGCGATCAGGATGATGCCGACGACAAGGTGCCAATAGGGCGTCACGGCGCTGACCTCGTGCTTGATCAGCACGAAGGCCACGGCCCCCACGATTGGCCCGACCAAGGTGCCAAGTCCGCCAAGGATCACGACGACCAGCGCCTCGCCCGATACGGTCCAGGCCAGCAAACCGGGAGAGATATACATAATATGCTGTGCCGACACGACGCCTGCCAATCCTGCGATCAGGCCCGACAGGCCGAAGGCATGCGCCTTGGTGCGCCACGTCACCTGCCCCAGTGCGCGCATCCGCTGTTCATTCTCGCGCACGCCGACAAGGGCGCGGCCGACACCGGACCGCAACACGCGGGCCGCAAATAGGTAGGCCACGATCAGGCAAACCAGGGCATAGAGCGCAAAGCTCATGCTGTCGTTCAGGTCGACGCCGACAGCGGACAGGTCCGGCCGGGTGATGCCGCCAAGGCCGTCGTCGCCGCCCAGATAGGGGCTTTCGAACACAAAGGAATAGGCCATCTGCCCAAAGGCCAGCGTCACCATGATAAAGTAGATGCCCTGACTGCCGGCGCAGACCGCACCAACAATCCAAGAGATCGCTCCGGTGGCAAGGATCGCCGCGATCATTGCGGGGGCGGCGGACCAGCCAAGGCCGCCGGTGAACATCGCGTAGGCATAGGCACCAAAGCCCAGCAGCGCGCCGTGGGCAAGGCTGACCATGCCGCCAAAGCCCGCGACCAGATCAAGGGCGATGACCAGCATCGCCAGTACCATGATCTCGGCCAGGATTTCCAACCCGAAGTATCCGGCAGTGAAGGTGGCTATCAGCAGGCCGACCAGAAGGGCGGCAAGGGTGATCAAGCGAAACGGTGTGTGATGAAACATGACCTCTACCCCCGCGCCGGAAACAGGCCGGTGGGTCGCACGACCAGCACCATCGCCAGCAAGGCATAGATCAGCACCGACGAAAAGCCGGGTGCAAAGACCGCACCGAAGGTGGTGACGAAGCCATAAATCAGCGATCCGGTGATTGCGCCCTTTAGCGATCCAAGGCCACCGATGACGATGACGATCAGCGTCGGAATCAGGATTTGCAGGCCCATATCCGGCGTCACCGACAGGATCGGTGCCGCGACAACGCCAGCCAAGCCCGCCAGCGCACAGCCAACGCAAAAGACCGCGAAAAATAGACGTTCGACGTTGATGCCAAGGCAGGCCGCCATCGCATCATTGTCGACGCCCGCCCTGATCATCGCGCCGATCTGGGTGCGGCCCAGCACCAGCGCGAGGGTGACGAAAACCACCGCGCCCAGTGCGATGATGAAGATGCGATAGACCGGATACTCCAGCCCGCCCAGCACCATACGGCCCGAAAGGATTGGTGGCAGTTGCATCCCCAGCGCTAGATCGCCCCAGATGATCCGGGTCAGATCCAGCAGGGCGAAGATCAACCCGAAAGTCACCAGCACCTGTGCCATCGGCCCCGATTTGCGCATCGACCGGATCAATGTCGCATAAAGCACGAAACCAATCGCCGCGACCGCGATGGGGGCCAGAACGAACGCACCCCAATAGCCCAGAGTCGAGGACACCGTCGCCGCGATGTAAGCGCCAAAGGCGTAAAGCGCACCGTGGGCAAGGTTGACGAAATGCATGAGGCCGAAGATCACTGTCAGCCCCACGGACAGCAGGAACAGCAGCATCGACAGCTGAAGCGCGTTAAGGGTCTGGAATAGCCAGAAACCGGTGTCCATCGGGACCTCCGTTTAATGAATGGCACAGGGGAGGCGCGCGCCGCGATCCGGCGCGCGCCGGCAGGCTTAGTTCGCCAACGTGCAGCCATTGACAGGGTCTTGTTCCGGGGCCAGCGTGGCGAGCACTTTTTGGGTCAGGCCTTCGCCTTCGGTCGCAGCGACGGTTTCGTAGACATAGATCGGCTGCACAATGTTATTCGTTGCAGGGTCGATGGATGTCGCGCCGCGCGGCCCGTCAAAGGACACGTTGCGCAGCGCCTCGGCCAATGCAGCGCGGTCGTTGGCACCCCCGGCAGAGGCCTGCACCAGTGCATGCGCTGCGTCGTAGCCCGCGACCGCGAATTCAGAAGGCAGCCGGTCATTGGCAGCTTGGTAGGCGGTGACGAAGGCCGCGTTCGCTTCGTTGTCGATGGTCGGCACATAGTAGGACGACGCCACAATGCCTTCGGCTGCCGGACCTTCGGCGTTGACATAGAGTGATGAGGTCAGGAAGCCCGAACCATAGAGCGGCAGTTCAGCCTTCAAGCCAAAGCTGTCGTATTGCTTAACGAATGTAATTGCCTCGCCACCCGCGTAGAACACATAGACCGCCTCTGCGCCGCTGGCCTGCGCGTTCGCCATGTAGGGGCCGAAGTCTTGCGTCTGCTGAAAGGGGGTAAAGTCCTGCCCGACAATTTTGCCGCCCGCAGCCTCGAAGGCAGCGGTGAAGGCGTCGATCTGCTGATGGCCGGCGGCATAGTCAGGGGCCATCGTGTAGACTTTGGTTACGCCCTGATCGAACAGATACTGACCCATCGGGCGATTGACCTGCGCGTTCGAGAACGACAGGCGTGTGATATAGGCGCTGCAATCGGCGCCGGTTGCCTCATCATTGCCGGCGTTGGCGACAATTAGCGGCACCTTGGCACCGTCGATAAAATCGCGGATCGCGCCCAGCACGCCGGAACTGACGACACCGACCAGCACGTCGGCCTGATCTTGCAACACCAGCTTTTTCGCCTTGGCCAGACCCACCGGCGGCTTGACTTCGGTATCTTCGGTCACGACGGCGAAGGTATCCTGCGTCTCGGACCCGTAGGTTTCCAGCCCAAGGCGGAACCCGGCCTCGATATCGTTGCCAAGTGCGGCATAGACGCCGGAATATGGCAGCAGCAGGCCGACCTTAATCTCTTCGGCGCTGGCCGTGGTGGCAAGGCCCGCGATCAGGCCCGCGATGGCAGATGTGGTAAAGATGTTCATGTGTTTTCCTCCCAGAAATTTATTATTGGTGGTGACTTAACCGAGGTCTCCGCCGCCCACAGGCAAAGTGACTCCGGTGATGTAGGATGCGTCGTCAGACGCCAGAAACAGAATCGCGCCGGCCTGTTCGTCCAGCGTGCCATAGCGCTTCATCGGGCTGGACTGGATCGTTTGGTCGACGATGGTCTGATACCAGTCTGCGCGCTGCTCCTCCGCAGCGTTCGGATTGCGCGGGACGACCCGTTCGGGGGCCTCCGTCCCGCCCGGTGCCGTCGCCACGACCCGGATGCCGCGCTCGGCCACTTCCCACGCCAGGTTCGCAGTGATCGCATTCACCCCGCCCTTGGCCGCGCCGTAAGGCACCCGGTTCAGGCCCCGCGTGGCGATAGAGCTGACATTGACGATCACCCCCCTGCCCGCCGCCAGCATCGGGTCGAGTGCCGCGTGGCAGCAGAAAAGGGTCGGGAACAGCGACCGGCTGATCTCGGCCTCGATCTCCTCGGGGGCGTAGTGTTCGAACGGCTTTGCCCAGATCGTGCCGCCGACGTTGTTGACTAGGATATCGATGCGGCCCCACAGGCTGACCGCATTGTCCATCGCTTCAGCGCAGCCCGCGTAGGTTTCCAGATCGACCGAGATCGCGTGGGCAGTTCCGCCCGCCTTTTTGATTGCCTTTACCACATCATCGCGCGCGTCAGAGCGGTCGACGATCAACACCTGACCGCCCTCTGCGGCCATGCGTTCGGCCACCCGCCGCCCGATGCCTTGCGCGGCCCCGGTGACGACGATGGATTTGCCCTCAAACCGGGGTTTCATGCCGCGTCCGCCGTGGCTTCGTTTGGGGTGAACTTTTCGTAGTGAAAGCTCGCCGGTTCCACGCCAAGTGTTTTGAAATGCTGGCGCACGGCCTCTACCATCGGCGGCGGGCCGCAAAGGTAGACATCGACGTCGCCGCTGTTCAGCTCTTCCGCCGTGACGTGGTTGGTGACAAAGCCCTTACGGTCGTGGGCATCATCCTCTGACGCCAAAATTGTGATGACAGTGACCCGGCCAATCGCTTCGGCCAAGACCTCGACCCGGGCCAGTTCGACCAGATCGGCGGCTTTGGTGACCGCGTAATAAAGCGTGATGTCGTGGTCGGTGCCACGTTCGGCCACCTGTTCCAGCATCGACAGGAACGGCGCAAGGCCGGTGCCGCCCGCCAGCCACAACTGCTGACGTTCCATCGGGCGCAGATAGAAGGCCCCCATCGGACCAGTCAAGGACACCGCATCGCCGGCACTGCCGCGCGCCAGATAGGTGGACATGATGCCGCCAGGGATGTTGCGGATCAGAAACGTCGCCTGATCTGCGCCGGGCTTGGACGAGAAGGAATAGGACCGGTGCGTGTCGGTGCCTGGCACGCTGATGTTGACGTATTGGCCTGGCAAAAAGCCCATCGGCTTTGCCAGTTTGACCGATAGGTTGAAAGACGTATCGGACAGCGCGTCGATGGATACGACCTCGGCCTCGACCGTTTGTGGGCCGGTTTTGCAGACTTCGGACGAGGCCGGGATGCGCAGCACGCAGTCGCTTTCGACGGTCATCTGACACGGCAGGACATAGCCATCGGCGGCCTCGTCCTCGGTCATTGCTTCTTCAAGATAGAACTCAAGCTCGAACTCACCGGTTTCGATCTTACATTTGCAGGTGCCACAGACGCCGTCGCGGCAATCCATCGGCAGGTTGATCTTTTGGCGGAAGGCGGCGTCGGTGACCAATTCGTCCTCCTCCACGTTGATTACGCGGGTGACGCCGTCCTCGAAATTCAGTGCGACCTGATAGGCCATGTTGGATACTCCCTCCCTCTCCCTCTCCCGGTCCGGCGGCGTGCCGGTCCGGGTCGTCAGTCTGTCGCCCGTGCAGGGTGTCAGACGTGGTAGACGTCAACGACGTGGTGGATGTGGTCGTCCTTCAGCACGACCTTCTTGTTGGCAATCAAGGGCCGGTCGCCGGAACAGTCGATGCGATAGAAAGACGTGCCCCAGTGACGTTCTGTCCCGCCATAGCGGAACGACAGCGTCTGCCAGTTAAAGCGGACGTGCAGCGTCGTCCCCTCGATGCCGGTGATTTCCACGTTGGCGATGTAATGCGCCGTGCGCGGTTCGGGTAGCGAGGTGGCCGACGACCGGTCGGTCTTGATCCGGAACACGCGGTCCTCGATGCCCGATTTGTCGGGATACCATATCAGCGACATTTCAGACTGCGGATCTTCGGTCAGCGTGTCGAAGTCATCCCAAGCGGGCATCCAGAATTCGCAGTCGGCGTGATAGAAGGTCAGCCAGCTATCCCATTCTCGGTCGTCAAGGCAGCGTGCCTCTGCGTTCAGGAACTGCAGCAACTCGCTGTAGTCCATGACCTTTCCAGCGATCTTGGCGGGTTTTTCAAGTGTATCGGTGTTCATATCAGTCACTCCGCCGCGATCTGTTCGATGTCAGAGATCAGCTTGCGCTCATCCTCGACAGCTTTTTTCATCCGTTCGGCCCACTGGCTGTGCTGGATCACGAACAGGCCTTCGTCTTCGGTCCGGGCACCGGACATGATCGGGTTGATCCCCAGCGCCTTGGCGTCCTCGTCCGGGCCTTCGATCCATTGGGTCGCGCCACGGGTCAGGTCGTTCCACTTCGCATGCGCCCCGCCCTGATAGCCGCGCTGGGTGGCGCGGAATTCTTCGGTGTCGTCCGGCGTCGCCATGCCAGAGGCGTTAAAGAAATCTTCGTATTGCCGGATGCGGTGGGCGCGGCTTTCCTTGCCTTCGCCTTTGGGCGCGATGCAGTAGATCGTGACCTCGGTCTTATCGACGCTGATCGGCCGGAAGATCCGCAACTGGCTAGAAAACTGGTCCATCAGGAACACGTTGGGATACAGGCAAAGGTTGCGCAGCACCCCGGTCATCCATTCGGCTTTTTCCTTGCCGAATTCGGCGGTCCATTCGCCCAGCTTGGCATAGTTCGGACGGTTGGTGGGATCAGCCCATGTCGTCCACAGCAGCAGGTGGCCGTTCACATAGGAATGGAAGCCGCCCTTCTGCTTGGACCATTTCGAGGCATCGGTGGCCTTGATCTTATCTTCCTTGCCGTCCTCGGTGCGGCGCCCGGTGGTGGCGACATAGTTCCAATGCACCGCAGAGACGTGATAGCCGTCAGCTCCATTCTCGGCCTGAAGCTTCCAGTTGCCGTCGTAGGTATAGGTGGACGACCCGCGCAGCACTTCCAGACCGTCGGGGGACTGGTCGGCGACCATGTCGATCATGATCTTGGCTTCGCCCAGATAATCCTCAAGGCTGCCGACGTCCTCGTTGAGCGACCCGAACAGAAAGCCGCGATAGCTGTCAAACTTGGCGACCCGCGTCAGGTCGTGGCTGCCGTCCTGATTGAACTGGTCGGGATAGCCTGCGCCCTTGGGGTCCTTCACCTTCAGCAGCTTGCCGGTATTGGAAAAGGTCCAGCCGTGGAACGGGCAGGTAAAGGTCTTTTGGTTGCGCCGCTTGAACCGGCACAGCATGGCACCGCGATGCGAGCAGGAGTTGACCAGCGCGTGCAGCTCTCCATCCTTGTCGCGGGTAATGACCACAGGGGTCTGGCCCATGTGCAGCGTAAAGTAATCGCCGGGGTTCGGGATCTGGCTTTCGTGCGCCATATAGATCCAGTTGCCCTCGAAGATATGCTTCATCTCAAGCTCGAACATATCCGGGTCGGTGAACATATCGCGGCGGGCGCGGAAGATACCGCGTTCGGGATCGTCTTGCACGACGCCGTCTAGGCGGCGCTCAAGCTCGTCAAGTTTGGGAGCTGTCAGCATGGTGTTCCTCCTCTTGTGTTAAAATCGTCTGGGGCCCCTCCTCGGGCCGTCAGACGCTTGCCTTGACCGGCTGCAAACGCGGTGCGCCGCGCCGATAGAATGCGACCTTGTCGTGGTCCAGTGTCACGCCGCAGCCGGGGCCGTCGGGCAGGTGAACCTGAAAATCCGCATAACGTAGCGGTGTGGTCAGAATGTCGTCCTTGAACAGCAACGGGCCGAACAGTTCGGTGCCCCAGCGCAGCTTGTCGACGGTCGAAAACAGTTGCAGGGCGGCGGCGGTGCCGACCCCGGCTTCCAGCATGGTGCCGGCATAAAGGCCGACGCCTGCCGCCTGCCCGATGGCGATGACCTCTTGCGCGCGGGTCAAGCCGCCGGACTGCGCGATCTTGATCGCAAAGGCGTCGGCGGCGTTGTCGCGGGCGTGGTTCAGGGCGTCGGCGGGGCCGCGCAGGGCCTCGTCTGCCATAACGCTGATCTCGTATTGCTGGTTCAACCGTGCCAGATCGCCCCGCTGGCGGAACGGGATCGGCTGTTCGACCATGGCGACGCCGATCTCTTGCAGGCCCTTTAGGCCCCAGCGCGCGGCGTGCATGTCCCACGCCTGATTGACGTCCACCGTTATAATAGCCGCGTCGCCCAAGGCCTGCTTGATCCGGCCCACATGGGCGATGTCGTCCTGCACCGCCCGCTTGCCGATCTTCAGCTTAAACTGACGGTGCCGGCGCAATTTGAGCATCTCCAAAGCTTCGGCGATATCGGTGTCGCTGTTGCCAGAGGCGAGGGTCCAAGCGACCTCCATTCCGGAATGCACGGCACCGCCGAACAATGCCGCGACGGGTTTGTTCAAGCGCTGGCCCAGCCCGTCCCACAGCGCGTTTTCCACGGCACAGCGAGCGATCGGGTTGCCCATGACGGACTTTTCCATCTTAAGGCGAGCAGCGTTCACGTTGTCGCCGTCCATCCCCGTGATCGCCGGGGCGATATAGGTAACAATCGCGGACTGGATGCTTTCTGGGCTTTCCGCGCCATAGCTAAGGCCGCCGATTGCGGTGCCTTCACCGATCCCGACGGACCCATCAGAGAAGCAGACCTCGACCAACACGATGGACTGGACCGTCATCGTCGCCATCGACAACACATGCCCCCGGATGGTTGGCAGGTCGACGATTTGCGTCTTGATGGCGTCGATCTTGATCACAGGTCCGGCTCCTTGAATCGGTAGTATGACACCAACGATGCCGAAAAGCTGGGCCGCAATCCAATACCGCTTGGGTCTGAGGTGATACCCTGCACCGACATGTCCTTGTGGTATGGCATGATACCCAGCCCGGCATTGCCAGCGCCGCCGCCCGCCTGCGCATCATCAAGATGCTGCGGGACCGAAGGCCCGGCAGCGGATGTCCGGCCCGGTGACGGGCAAGGCTCTTGATCCTTGGGAGGGGACCTTATGAAACCGCACCACACAGATGCACTTGCGGCTGGCGACCGGCTGAACTTGCTGGAGGCCGCACTGATCCACGGCACGTTGGGCCGCCGCAGCTTTATCAAGATGGCCGTCGCCACCGGGGCGATTGGCCTTATCGGTGCGCAGGCTCGCGCGCAAGAATTGGGCGATGCCGCGATCACCCAGCGCTATAACGCGCAGACCTTAAAGGGCAGCTACGACTATATCGTCATAGGCTCAGGCTCTGGCGGCGCGGTTGTGGCGGGACGTCTGGCAGCAGAAACCGATGCCAGCGTGCTGGTGTTAGAGGCCGGCGGCACCGACCAGTTGGACGCTGTCCTGAACCCTTTGCTCTGGCCCACGAACATCCGGTCAGACCGGGACTGGAACTACTCCGCCGCCCCAAGCCCCTTTGTCAATGATCGCAGCCTGATCCTGCCGATGGGCAAGGTTGTAGGCGGTGGGTCGTCGATCAACGTCATGGTCTGGGCGCGTGGTCATAAGAACGACTTTGACTTTTGGGCGTCCGAGACCGGCGACGATGGCTGGAACTATGACAGTGTCTTGGACATCTACAAACGCATCGAAGACTACGATGGTCCGCTTGATGCAGACCGTCGCGGCAGTGGCGGACCGGTTTATGTCACGCAGGTGCAAGACCCCAGCCCGATCGCCCCCGCTTTTCTAGAGGCCTGCGAAAGTGTCGGCATTCCGCGCTTCGACGACATGAACGGCGTGATGATGGAAGGCGACGGCGGCTGCGCGCTGGCAAACGTCCGCATTCGTAACGGCCAGAGGCTGAACGTGCCCTCTGCCTATTTGTGGGAGGCGTTGAAGCGTCCGAATATCACCCTGCTGACCGGGGCCATGGTGAAACGGTTGAACCTGGAGGGGACAACCGTGACCGGCGTCACGTTTGAGAAAGACGGCGAGATGCATACCGTCGGGGCCAGCACCCGCGTCGTGCTGTCTGCCGGGGCGATCAATACCCCTAAGATCCTGATGCAGTCTGGGATCGGTCCAGCGGCGCATCTGACATCGGTCGGCGTTGCCGTGAAGCATGACCTGCCCGGTGTCGGTCAGAACTTTCAGGACCATATCCTCGCCGCTGGTGTGGTATTCGAATACCCCGACCCGCTACCACCGCGCAATTCTGCTGCCGAGGCGACGTTCTTCTGGAAATCAGACTCCGCCCTCGACACGCCGGACCTGCAACCGTTCCAGATCGAAGTGCCCTTCGCCTCCGAAGTCCACGGCGGGGCATACGAAATTCCTGCCGGTTCATGGACCATCGCGCCGGGGCTTGTGCGGCCTGAAAGCCGGGGCGAAGTCACGCTGACCGGACCCAACCCCGACGATGCGGTCCATATCGACGGTGGGTTTCTGCGCGAAG
>TARA_R100000935_G_scaffold22271_3_pt1 | contig 17339 bp, 16 predicted proteins | sample TARA_R100000935 | Tara Oceans TARA_R100000935 (sample SAMEA2621502) | marine metagenome | biome: marine biome (ENVO:00000447); feature: surface water layer (ENVO:00002042); material: "saline water (ENVO:00002010), including plankton (ENVO:xxxxxxxx)" | depth 5 m | reverse complement strand
TGGCCAAACAGCTCCCTCCAGGCACCACCATTGCCCCGCTCACTTAGCAGCGGAACCGCCACGGGTCATAACACCGCCGGACCCTCCAGGGAGGGGAGCTTGGAATCTTCCAAGGAGCACCGGGATCGGGTGTGCCCATCCAGGACCGTATTTGGCCAGGGATGGCCAAATCCGAGCTTACAGGGATGTACTCGCAGCGTGTCCTGGATGGGCACACCCGATCCCGGTGCGGGCTCTCTGGAGAGAAAAGTCTCTGGGATCCTGCCGGGAGCTTCGCTCCCTTTCGCGGGCGGGGCCCGCTCCCACAGCCCGCTCTGAAGTGGCCTAACACAGACCCGCGCCCCCGCTGGAGGGCCCCAGCTCCCACACACCGGCATCCGCCGATGGAAGGGCCGGGCGCTTAGTAGAGGTAGGTGAACATCTTGCGGCGATACTCGCTGGCCAGCGGGTCGCCCTTGGGCAGGCACTCGAACACTTCCAGCAGCGCCGAACGGGCCACCCCGTCCTGGTAGTCGCGGTGATCGCGCAGCAACCGCAACAGCGCGTCCAGGCCGGCCTGGAACTGGCCGGCGGCGGCGGCGCGCAGGCCGTAGGCGTGCAGGTCTTCCGGCTTGCCGTCTTGCTCGATGCGCGCCTGCAGCTCCTTGAGGCCGACGCCGTCATTGTCGAGCTTCTCCAGCAGCGCGAAGCGGGCCCGGAACGGGCGCAACGCTTCCACGTCCTCGGTGACTTCCGCCAGCACCGACTGCGCCTCGTCGGTGCGGCCTTCGCCGAGCAGGTACTCCACCAGCAGCGCCCGGAAGGCGTGCTTGTCCGGCTGCTCGGAGAGCATTTGCCGCAACGCCTGCTCGGCCTGGGCGCCCTGCCCGGCGTCGATCGCCATGCGGATTTGCTCCAGGAAGCCCTCTTCCTGCTCCTGCTGGGCGGCGTCCGGGTCGACCACCGGGGTGAGCCATTGGCGCACCGCGCTTTCGGTTTGCGCGCCTTCCAGTTCGCTGACAAGCTGGCCCTGGTAGACCATTTTCAGGGACGGCAGATCGCGCACCCCGAACTGGCTGGTCAGGTTGGCCTGCTCGTCGGCGTTGACCTTGGCGAGGACGAACTTGCCCTGATATTCCTGGGTCAGTTTCTCCAGCATGACGGTCATTTGCTGGCTGGGCTGGCTCCAGGACGCCCAGAAACCAAACAGCACGGGCACCTGGCGTGAGTGCTCCAGCAGTTGCTGAACGTTTTGTTCCGTGACGTCGATAGTGGCGGCGTTGTCCTGCACGGTTGCTCCTTGAAGCGGCTTGCTAAGCGAGTGTGAGTTGCGCTGCATTGTACTCAAATGGGGCTGTGGATACAGGATGCAAGTGGCCGGATTAAATACTGTTAAATCAAGACGAAAGCGGCATCATGGGCGTTAGTATTCTCTTAGGGGTCAGGAACAGGCGTTCACGTGCCGTACATGCTCGCTCGGTACCCTGATGTTTGATTCGTTACGATACCCACGCCCGCCCGGAGGCGTATTTCCGGTTCATACTTGTGATCGACAAGTGAAGTCCTGGCAAAGGAGATGACCATGCTGAGCCTTTTGGCCCTGGTAATTCTGGTCGCGACATTGACGACCATTTTCTACATGCAGTTATCCCTGACCGTCGGCAGCGTTACGTTCGCCGTGGTCTGGTTACTGTGCGGTCTGTTGGCGTCCTGGTTGTACAACCCGATTCTTCTGATTCTGCTGGCCGGCGCGCTGGTGGTGCTCAACCACCCCGGCCTGCGCCGCAAGCTGATCAGCAAGCCGGTCTATCAGACGCTCGGCAAGATGATGCCGCCGATCGGCGACACCGAGCGCGAGGCCATCGAGGCCGGCGCCACCTGGTTCGAGGCGGAGCTGTTCAGCGGCAAGCCCGACTGGGATGACTTTTCCAAGGTGAATTTCACCCAGCTCACCGAGGACGAGCAGTCGTTCCTGGATAATGAAGTCCAGGAACTGTGCGAAATGCTCGACGAGTGGAAGATCTACCACGAGCACAAGGATCTGCCCGAGGAAGTCTGGGACTATCTGAAGACCAAGGGCTTCTTCAGCCTGATCATTCCCAAGGAGTACGGCGGCCGGGACTTCAGCCCCTACGCGCAAAGCCGCACCATGAGCAAGATCGCCACCCGCTCGCTGACCACCGCGGTGACCGCCATGGTGCCCAACTCCCTGGGCCCCGGCGAGCTGCTCGCCAAGTACGGCACCGAAGAGCAGAAACAGCGCTGGCTGCCGGGCCTGTCCTCCGGCGAGGAAATCCCCTGCTTCGGCCTGACCGGCCCGGAAGCCGGCTCCGACGCCGGCGCGATCCCCGACAAGGGCGTGATCTGCAAGCAGACCGTGGACGGCGAGGAAGTACTGGGCATGCGCCTGAACTTCGCCAAGCGCTGGATCACCCTGGCGCCGATCGCCACCGTGGTGGGGCTGGCCTTTAAACTCTACGACCCGGAGCACCTGCTGGGTGACCAGGACGAGCTGGGCATTACCTGTGCCCTGCTGCCCGCCGACACCGAAGGCGTGGAAATCGGCCGCCGCCACAACCCGGGCGGTTCCCCCTTCATGAACGGCCCGATCAACGGCAAGGACGTGTTCGTGCCGCTGGACGCCATCATCGGCGGTCCGGAAATGGCCGGCAAAGGCTGGCGCATGCTGATCGAGTGCCTGGGCGCGGGCCGCGGCGTTTCCCTGCCCGCCCTGGCCACCGCCAGCGGCGAGATGGGCTACCGCATGACCGGCGCCTTCTCGCGCATCCGCCGCCAGTTCGGCACCGCCGTGGGCCACTTCGAGGGCGTGCAGGAAGCGTCCGCGGAAGTGGCGGGGCTGGCCTACACCCTGGAAGCCTACCGCCACCTGGTCACCCGTGGCCTGGAGGAAGGCACCATCTCCGTGGTCACGGCCATGGCCAAGTACCACTCCACGGAAATGATGCGCGTGCTGATCAACAACGGCATGGACATCGCCAGTGGTCGCGCCGTGCAGATGGGCCCGCGTAACTTCATGGCGCTGGCCTACCAGTCCATTCCGGTGGCGATCACCGTGGAGGGCGCCAACATCCTGACCCGCTCGCTGATGATCTTCGGCCAGGGCGCGATGCGCTGCCATCCGTACCTGTACGACGAGCTGCAGGCGATTCAGGACGAGGACCAGGAACGCGGCCTGGACACCTTCGAAGGCCTGTTCTTCAAGCACGCCGGCCACACCCTGGGCAACATGAGCCGCGGTCTGGTGCACGGCCTGAGCGGCGCCGCGCTGGCGGAGATTCCGGCCAACGCGGACAGTTTCAGCGCCCCCTGGTACCGCCTGATCACCCGCTACAGCGCGGTGCTGGCGAGCTTCTCCGACGTGGCGTTCGCGCTGCTGGGCGGCGACCTCAAGCGCCGCGAGATGGTGTCCGCGCGCCTCGGCGACGTGCACAGCCAGCTGCTGATCGCCTGCGCGGTGTTGAAGTTCCACGCCACCCTGCCCCGCGACGAGGCCAACGACGCGCACGCCCGCTATGCGCTGCAGCACGCGTTCAGCCAGATCCACGACGCGGTGGAGGACTTCGCCCGCAACTTCGGCTACATGGGTGTGGCGCGCATTCTCAAAGGCGTGTTCTTCCCGTTCGGCCGGCCCGCCGGTGCTCAGAAGCCCAGCGACGAGCTGATCCGCACCCTGGGCGAGCAGATCATGAACCCCAGCAGCGTGCGCGATGCGCTGGCCGCCAACGCCTACATCAGCGTCGATCCGAAAGACAGCATCGGTCGGGTGGAAGTCACCTACAACAAGCTGCTGGAAGTGGAGCGCGACTACGAAGCCTTCCTGAAGGCGGACGGCAAGGGCAAGCTGGAGGGCGAGACCATCCAGGCCAAGCTGGAAGACGCCGCCGCCAAGGGCATCATCCCCAACGACCAGGTACAGGCGATTCTCGACTACGACGAGATGCGCTACGACTGCCTGCTCACCGACGCCTTCGACAAGGAGTTGAAGGAAGTCGACATGAACACCCAGCGGCCGACCTGATTGCGGCCCTGGTAAATCCTCAAGAGCCGCCCTCCGGGGCGGCTTTTTTTTGTTCGATCGATCCCAGATCGGCGAAATTTAACAATGGCGGGCCGCCGCGCCGCTTTCACCGGCTACCGCTTTCGACTAGGCTTTCTGCGTCTCGCCTTCGGCGCCAACCCATATTCATAAAGATCCCCCGTAATGACAGTGGCATTCGAGGAAAAGGCGGTTCTGGAGTTCAAGGGCCGCATGCTGATGATGACGGTCCTGCTGCTCAAGGACCTGGACCCCAACACCCTGCACCGACAGGTCAGCCAGCGGCTTGAAGACGCCGCCCAGTGGCTGCGCGACGCGCCCGTGGTGGTGGACCTGGCACAGCCCGAGGGCGCCGACCAGGTGGCCCTGATGGCCGCCGTGGACACCCTGCGCGGCCTGGGCGTGAACCTGGTGGCGCTGGCCCGCAACGAGCACCTGGACAGCGACACCGCCGCCATGCTCGGCCTGGGCAGCATCAGCCTGGCCGGCGGCCGGGACGTGCCGCGCAGCGCCGAACCGGCGCCGCAGGCGGAGCAACCGGCCGACGCCGGCCACACCCTGGTGATCGACCAGCCGGTGCGTTCCGGCCAGCAAATCTACAGCCGCGGCGATCTGATCGTGCTGGCGCCGGTGAGCACCGGCGCGGAGCTGCTCGCCGAAGGCCATATCCACGTCTACAACACCCTGCGCGGGCGCGCGCTGGCCGGTGTGCGCGGCGATCAGAGCGCGCGCATCTTCTGCCAGAAACTGGACGCGGAGCTGGTCTCCATCGCCGGGATTTACCGGGTCGCCGAAGACCTGCCCGAGCAACACCGCAAACAGGCGGTGCACATCACTCTGGACGGCGACGCCATGCGCTTCGCGGACCTCAAATAAGCCATACCCGACAGCAAAACCTAGGAGACGAGATCGTGACAAAAATCGTGGTCGTAACATCCGGCAAGGGCGGCGTGGGTAAAACCACCACCAGCGCCGCGCTGGCAACCGGCCTCGCCCAGCGCGGCCATAAAACCACGGTCATCGATTTTGACGTGGGCCTGCGCAATCTGGATCTGATCATGGGCTGTGAGCGGCGCGTGGTCTACGATCTGGTCAACGTGATCAACGGCGACGCCAACCTCAAGCAGGGTCTGATCAAGGACAAGCGCGTCGAGGACCTGTTCATCCTGCCCGCCTCCCAGACCCGGGACAAAGACGCCCTGACCCTGGAAGGCGTGGAAAAAGTCCTGGAAGGGCTCAAGGACATGGGCATGGAATACATCATCTGCGACAGCCCGGCGGGCATCGAAAAAGGCGCGCTCACCGCCGCCTATTTCGCCGACGAAGCGGTGGTGGTGACCAACCCGGAAGTGTCCAGCGTGCGCGACTCCGACCGCATTCTCGGCATTCTCTCCAGCAAGACCCGCAAGGCCGAGCGGGGCGAAGGCGACATTCCCGCCAGCCTGCTGCTGACCCGCTATTCCCCGGAACGGGTGGAGCGCGGTGAGATGCTGTCCGTGGAGGACGTGAAGGACATCCTGGCGATCGACCTGCTGGGCGTGATTCCGGAATCCCAGGCGGTGCTCAACGCCAGTAACAGCGGCGCGCCGGTGATTCTCGACAGCGAATCCGACGCCGGCAAGGCCTACGAGGACGCGGTCGCCCGCTTCCTCGGCGAGCAGCGCCCGCACCGCTTCCTCACCGCCAATAAGAAAGGGCTCTTCGGCCGTCTGTTCGGAGCGCAATGATGAGCATTTTCAGCTACCTGCTTCCCAAGAAAGAGAAATCCGCCTCGGTGGCCAAGGAGCGCCTGCAGATCATCGTTGCCCGCGAGCGGGCCACCCGCGGCGGCCCGGACTACCTGCCCCAGTTGCAGGAAGAGCTGCTGATGGTGGTGCGTAAGTACGTGGAGGTGGACCAGGACGCCATCAACATCCAGGTGGACCGGGAATCCGGCTGCGAGATTCTGGAACTGAACATCACCCTGCCCGACGAATAGGTCGGGCTTCGCTTGACTACTGTTCGGATGTACAGTAACTTCGGTGGTCCGGTGAGCCCTCCTCAGGTTTTCTTTTCTGCGACCCCTCGGAAGGCCTGATCGATCTCCAGGCTCCAAGGATGGAGCCGGGCTCCCGGACCTTATTCCGCTCTCCCCTAGCCCATGTGCCAGCCGTGGCTGACCACGACGGACTGGCCGGTTAACGCGGCCGAGGGGAACGCCGCCAGCGTCACCGCCAGCTCACTGATGTCCTCCACGGTGGTGAACTCGCCGTCCACGGTGTTCTTGAGCATCACATTGCGGATCACTTCCTCTTCCGAGATGCCCAGCTCGCGGGCCTGCTCCGGAATCTGCTTGTCCACCAGCGGCGTGCGCACGAACCCGGGGCAGATGATGTTGCTGCGCACCCCGTGTCCGGCGCCCTCCTTGGCCACCGCCCGGCACAGCCCCAGCAGGCCGTGCTTGGCGGCCACGTAGGGGGCTTTCAGCGGCGAGGCCTCCATGGAGTGCACCGAGCCCATGTACAGCAGCGTGCCGCCCTGCCCCGCGTACATATGACGCAGCGCCGCGCGGGTGAGCAGGAAGGCGCCGTCCAGGTGCACGCTCATCACCTTGCGCCAGTCCCCCAGGGCCAGCTTGTCCAGGGACTCGATATGCTGAATGCCGGCGTTGGCGATGGCGATGTCCAGCCGGCCCCAGGTGTCCACCACTTTCTGCACGCCGGCGTCCACCGCCTGCTCGTCGGTGACGTCCATGGCCAGTGCCAGGGCCTCGCCGCCGGCATCACGGATCGCCGCCGCCGCCTCTTCCGCGGTGGCGCTGTCCAGATCGGCCACCGCCACCCGGGCACCCTCGCGGGCGTACCGCTCGGCGATCGCCCGGCCGATGCCGCGACCGGCCCCGGTGATCACCGCGACGCGTTGTTCAAGACGCATGACTACGACTCCTGTTTCAGGGGCGACGCCGCCGGCGTCTTATCCGCTTTCCGCTCCCGGCGCCGTTCCGCCCAAAGGCGCAACTGGCCGACGATACCGGCGGGGAAGAAATACACGCTCAACACGAACAACAGACCGAACCACAGCAGCCAGCGGTCCGGGCCCGCCAGCTCGGCGAACAGGCTGCCCGGCTCGGCGTTGCTGACCAGCAGCCCGAGCAGATCCTGCAGGTAATTCTGCGCCAGCAGGAACACGGCGGTGCCGACCACGGCGCCGTACAGGGTGCCCATGCCGCCGATCACGCACATCAACAGGATGAACACCATCAGCTCGAAGTTGAGCGTGTTCTCCGGATTCACGTAACGGTTGATCAGCGCGAACAGCACGCCCGCCAGGGTCGCCAGCACCGCCGACACGATCACTGCCGCGGTGCGGTAGAACACGGTCCGGTAACCCAGCGCCTGGGCGCGGAACTCGTTCTCGCGGATCGCCTGCAGAACCCGCCCGAACGGGGAATTCACCATGCGCAGCAGGAACAGGAACACGCCCAGCGAGATCGCGAAGGTGATGTAGTACATCAGGTGCCGGCCGCTCACCCGCACCTCGAACACGGCGTCATTGAACGCCTGGCCGATACTGCCCTGGCCGACCACGCCGGTGATGAAATCGATCACGCTGAAGCCCGGCAGCGAGGAATCCAACGGCCGGAACGCCGGGCCCAGTTCGCGCGGGCTGCGCACCGCCAGGCCGTCTTCGCCGCCGGTGATGTTGTAGAGCTGGGTCACCAGGCTGAGAAAGGCGAACGCCACCGCCAGGGTCACCAGCGCGAAGAAGATCGCTTTCACCCGCAGCGACAGCAAACCGAGCAGTAGCGACAGCAGAATGCTCATCACCACGGCGCCGCCGATGCCGATGAATACGGCGCCGAAACCGGAGCCGAAGGCGTCCGTGGACATCGCCACCCCGTAGGCGCCGATGCCGAAAAACATGGTGTGGGCGAACGACACGATATGGGTGTAACCCAGCATCAGGTCGTAGGACGCCACCACGATAATGAACACGCAGATCATGCCGAGCATGGAAAAGGCGCGCACGCCGGGGAACAGGAACGGCCCCAGGGCCAGACACACGCCGATCAGCACCAGCAGTGCGGAGAGCGCCCGGCTACGCGGATAGTCGCCGGAAAGAATACGATTAAACATGGCGCGCCTCCTCAGACTTTGATGACCGGAATCAGGCCCTGCGGACGCCACATCAGCACGCCCACCATCAGCCCCACCGTGGCCACCGCGGCCAGACGGGGCTCCAGGTAACCCACATACAGATTGATCAGGCCCACCAGCACGGCGCCGTAGAAGCAGCCCTTGATGGAGCCCAGACCGCCGAGGATGATCACCACGATCACCGAGATCATCAGCTCATCGCCCATGTGCGCGGTGATGATCTCCCGGTACATGGCCCACATGGCGCCGCCCAGGCCGGCCAGCGCCGAGCCGGCCACGAACACGCCCAGGAACAACAGGCGGATGCGGTAACCCTGCACTTCCACCATCTCGCGGCTCTCCACCCCGGCGCGGATCAGAATGCCGACCCGGGTGCGCTCGATGATCCAGGTCATCAGCCCGTAAATAGCCAGGCCCAGCACCACCGCGATAAGGCGGTATTTTTCCAGCGCCACGCCGCCGATCACCGGCAGCGCATCGGGCAGCAGAAAGGCACCGGTGAGCGCCTCCGGGCGCGGCACCGGAATCTCGTTGGGCCCCCACACCACATGGATCAGCTCCATGATGATGATGGAGCCGCCCACGGTGACCAGAATCTGCTTGAGGTGGTCGCCGTACACCGGCTTGATCACCAGCCGCTCGAACACCAGACCCAGCAGCCCCGCCACCACCAGAGCGAACCCCAGCGCCGGCAGAATCGCCGCCAGATTGATCAGCAGCGACGGCTCGCTGGCCTGGCTGCTGAGCCACAGCAGCACGCTGGCGCCGGCGAACGCGCCCAAAGAAATAAAGGCCCCGTGAGCCAGGTTGAGGACATTCATCAACCCAAAGGTGAGCGTCATGCCCGAGGCCATCAAAAACACCATGGCACCCATCGCCAGGCCGCTGATGGTCAGCAGTACCCAGGTGCGCGGGTCCATCATCAACAGGGCCACCGCCATCATCAGCAGTAGCAGGAAAATATGCGGCTTGTTTTCGCGGAACGCGGCAAAGCGCGCCAACACGCCTTGCGGCGGCGTTGCTTGACCGATCATTTCGTCGTGCGCCGACATGGTCTTACTCCTATTCTTATTGGTGCTCGCCGAGCCCAAGACCCAGCAGCTCGTGCTGGAGATCATCGTTGTCGGCGAGTTCGGTCATCTGGCCGGACCAGACCACCCCGCCATCGTTCATCACCGCCGCGGACTGACCCAGGCGGCGGGAAAAATTAAAGTTCTGCTCCACCAGCAGCACCGTGACCTGCTGCTGTTTAAGCTGCTCGAAGGCGCCGGCCAGATCGTTGATAATCGCCGGCGCCAGCCCCTTGGTGGGTTCGTCCACCAGCAACAGCTCGCGCGGCTCGATGATCGCCCGGGCGATCGCCAGCATCTGTTTCTGACCGCCGGAGAGGTTGCCCGCCGGCCGGTCCCAGAATTTCTTCAGCGGCGGAAACAGGTCGAACACCCAGTCCAGCCGCGCCCGGTCCAGGGGGCCGTTCACCGCCGCCAGCACCATGTTTTCGCGCACCGTCAGCAGGCTGAAGATGCCCATGTCTTCCGGCACGAAGGCGATGCCCTTGCGGGCAATGCGCGGGGTCGGCTGGCCGGTGATGTCCTCGCCGCGAAAACGCACCTTGCCCTGGGTCACCGTGGTCAGGCCCATGATGGTGCGCAGCGTGGTGCTCTTGCCGGCGCCGTTACGGCCCAGCAGCACGGTCAGTTCGCCGGCGGGCACTTCCAGGTCCACGCCGTGCAGAATGTGGTATTGATCGATGTCGGCGCGCACGCCGGACAGGGAAAGAATCGATTCGGCCATCGTTCAGCCCTCCTCGCCGGCGGTGTCTTCCTGGGGCGCGCCCAGATAGGCTTCCTGAACAATCGGCGAGGCGATCACCTCGGAAGGTTCGCCGTCGGCCACCAGTTCACCGTTGTGCAGTACCACGATGCGGTCCGACAGGGAGCGCACCACGTCCATTTTGTGTTCCACCAGCAGAATCACTTTGTTCTGCTTGTTCTTGATGTCGGCGATCAGATCCAGAATCACCGGCACCTCGTCCACGCTCATGCCGGCGGTGGGTTCGTCGAACATGAACACTTCCGGCTCCAGCGCCAGCATCAGCGCCACTTCCAGTTTGCGTTGATCACCGTGGGGCAGATTGGCCACCGGCGTGTCGGCGCGCTTGCCCAGGTTGACCTGCTCCAGATAGGCGGCGGCGCGGTCGCTGATGTCGCGGCGGCGCGAGGCCATCTGCCAGAACACATGGCCGATGCGGTAGCGCGACGCCACCGCCAGGCGCACGTTCTCCAGGGCGGTCAGGTTGGGAAACAGGTTGGTGAGCTGGAAGGCGCGGCCCAGGCCCTTATCGGCCCGGGCGGCGGCGCCCAGCGCGGTAATGTCCTGATCGAACAGATGCACGCTGCCGGCACTGGCGGCGAGCTGTCCGGAAATAAGATTGAACCAGGTGGTCTTGCCCGCACCGTTGGGGCCGACGATGGACGTCAGGGTGCCGGCGTGGAACGCGCAGGAAACCTGATTCACCGCCACGTGCCCACCGAAGTTAATGGTCAGCCCGCGGGTTTCCAGAACCGGTTCAGAGGCGGATTGGGGGTGCAAGGAGGCCATGGGAGGTCCCTTTTTATTGGATCGTATTATCGGAATTCTTGGCGGCCGATACAGGATCCAGGATGAAGGATACAGGGGCCCGCGAAGGAGCCTGACTTGTATCCTGTAACCTGCATCCTGTATCCGTTTTTCCTGGGAAAAACCTAGCGCTTGTTGCGAATCGGAATGTTCATTTCGTCCATGCCGATCTTGCGAATCAGCTTGGGCACGCCCGCTTCCACGGTGCGGTCGGCGAACCAGTCATCACGCTTTTCCACTTCGATGCGGAAGTGATACATCTCCTGCATCGCCTGGTGGTCCTCGTCACGCAGCACCATCTTGCCCTTCGGGGTTTCGAACACCAGCCCCTCGAAGGCGTCGATCAGAGCCTCGGTGTCGGTGGAGCCGTCCGCTTCACGGATCGCCGCGGTGATCGCCATGGCCTGGGAAAAGCCCTGGGCGGTGAAGAAGTCAGGGGCGGCGTTGTAACGCTCCATGTGCTGCTTCACGAACCAGTCGTTGATCTCGTTCTTGGGGGATTCGAAGTAATAGAAGCCGGCGCCTTCCATGCCGGGGAACTCGGAGTAGCTCACCAGTGCCGGCAGAATGTTGCCGCCGGTGGCCAGCTTGATGCCGAAGCGGTCCGGCTTCAGGTCCTGGATACGGCTCAGCGGGTTGGCGCTGCCGGCCCAGATGGCGAAGATGTATTTGCCCTGCTCACAGCCGTCGCGATCCTTCAGGGCGCCGAACAAACGCTGGGCGGCGGCGGTGAAGTCGGTGGCGTCGGTGGGCAGGTATTCTTCGTGGACCACTTCGCCGCCCTGGGTTTCCATGGCCTCTTTATAGGCGGCCACGCCGTCACGGCCGAAGGCGTAATCCTGGGCGATGGTGGCGACACAGACGCCCGGCTCGCCGAGTGCCACGGCATTGGAAACCGCGTCCTGGGAAGAGTTACGGCCGACCCGGAACACATAGCGGTTCCAGTCCGCGCCGGTGATGGCGTCGGCCACGCCCTCGGGCATGATGATGCGCTCATACTGCTGGGCGATCGGCAGGGTCGCCAGCGCCACCCCGGAAGACACCGGCCCCACCACGATGTGGGCGTCGTCCTCGGCGTAGGCTTCTTCCACCAGCGAGCGGGCGCGCGCCGGATCCAGCTGGGTGTCTTTATCGATGATTTCGACCTTGCGGCCCTCGATTTCCATGCTGCCGTCGGTGGCGTACTCGAAGCCCATCTTCATACCCACGCTGAGCTGCTCGGCGTAGGCGGACAACGGGCCGGTGAAACCGGTGACATGGGCAATACGGATGGAATCGGCCGCCTGCGCAAGAGGCGCGGCGGTGAGGGCGGTGAGCGTGAAGGCCGTCGCGGTGATGAGACGCTTCATAGGAATCTCTCCCTTATTTTTCGGCCTGATGGCCGTCTTGTTGTGGTTATGGTCCCCTTCAATATGACTCCCGATTCACCTTTCCGCAAGAGGGTTTCGAAAAAAATTCCACAAACGTGGAATTACCCGCCCGGACCGGCCACGCCACCTGCAAATACCGGAATAGCGGGCCTTTGAGACGTACTCCACGGTTCGGGAAGGCCGCGTATGGCAGGCATTGGGCCCTGTCCTGGTTGACACCGGGGGTGCGCAAACTTAATTTAGTTGAATACCGATTCATATTTCATACAACCAAATCACGGACCCAAGAAGCCCGCCATGACCACTGCCTCCCAGACCAACGCCGCCCAGGCACCGGCCGCCAGCGGTGGGCCCGGCGCCCCGAAAACCGCCCGCGGCGCCCGCACCCGGGCGCGTATTCTCAAAGCCGCCGAACACACCTTCGGCACGCTCGGTTACCACCGCGCCGGCATTTCCGACATCACCCGCTCCGCCGGCGTCGCCCAGGGCACCTTCTACACCTACTTCGCCGGCAAGGAAGAAATCCTCCGCGAACTGGTGCGCGATATGGGGCATCAGGTGCGTGCCCATCTGGCGGCGGAAATTCTCGACACCGACAACCGGCTGGAAGCCGAGGAGCGGGGCCTGCGCGCCTTTCTGCAGTACCTCTACGAGAACCCCTCGCTGTACCGAGTGCTGCAGGAAGCCCAGTTCGTCGACGAAGCGATCTACCGGGATTACTACGAAGCTTTCGGCAAGGGCTATGTGCGCATGCTCGCCAACGCCACCCGCAAGGGGGAAATCCGCCCCGGCAATAACGAGGTTCGCGTGTGGGCCCTGATGGGCATGTCCAACTTCCTCGGCCTGCGCTACGCGCTCTGGGAGCAGGACGTCTCCTTCGACGAGATTGTCGAGACCCTCTCCGACCTGTTCCGCAACGGCCTGACCCTGGACGGCAAGGAGAAGCCATGAACACGGCGGTGCACTATCAACTGGACGGCGAGCTGGCGCGCATCACCCTGAACCGTCCGCAGCGCCACAATGCCCTGGTGCCGGAGCTGCTCGACGGCCTGCGCGCCGCTCTGGCGCGCTGTCGGGAAGACCGCCCGGCGGCGCTGATTCTGGACGCGGAAGGCCGCTCGTTTTCCACCGGCGGCGACGTGGGCGGGTTCTACGACACCCCGCGCGCCGAACGGCACGACTACGCCAGCCGCGTGGTGGGCACGCTCAACGCGGTGATTCTGGATCTGCTCAGCCTGCCGCTGCCCACGGTGGCGGCGGTGCACGGCATGGTCACCGGCGGCTCGGTGGGCCTGGTGCTGGCCTGCGACATCGTCGTCGCCGGCCCGCGCGCCAGCTTCGCGCCCTGGTACACCCGTGTGGGCTACAGCCCGGACGGCGGCTGGACCGCCCTGATGCCGGAGCGCATCGGCCGCGCCCGCGCGCTCGACATTCAGCTGACCAACCGCCGCCTGGACGCCGAGGAAGCCCATCGCGTGGGCCTGGTTCAGTACCTCAGCGAGGACAACAAGGTGGCCGAGCAGGCCCGCGCCGTGGCCGACACCCTGTGCTCCGCCAAGCGGGGCAGCGTGCACCACACCCTGGCCCTCACCCGGCCCGACCTGGACACCGTGGCCGCCGGGCTGGACGCGGAGTTCCGCCATTTTCTCGAGCACATCGTCAGCGACGAAGCCGATCAGGGGATGGCCGATTTTTTGAACAGATAAAAAGAGAAATAATTAAGGGAGAACCCGATGGACATGTTCGACCTGCTCGCCCACCGGGCCCGGGTAACGCCGGAGCGCCCGGCGCTGGAGGACCTGGAAAGCGGCGAACGCTACAACTACGCCCAGTTCAACGAGCGCGCCGCGCGGCTGGCAGCCGCCGCCCGCGAACACTGGGGCCTGGAGGAAGGCGACCGGCTCGCCTATCTGGGCCACAGCCGCGCCGAGTTCTTCGCCATGCTGTTCGGCTGCGCCAAGGCCGGCCTGATCCTGGTGCCTTTGAACTGGCGCCTGGCGGTGCCGGAACTGGAAGTGCTGGTGGAAGACTGCGACCCGGGGGCGCTGATTTTCGGCGCCGAGTTCGCCGACGCCGCCGCCGAGCTCCAGCAGCGCTGCGGGCCGCTCACCCTGGTGGCGCTGGACGGCGCCGCGGACGGCCAGCGCGATTACCACCGGGATCTCGCCGACACCCGGCCGGACCTCGCCGCCCACCCGGACAAGGGCCCGGACACCCCCTGGTACCTGCTCTACACCTCCGGCACCACCGGCCGGCCCAAGGGCGTGATCCAGACCTTCCGCATGATGCTGGCCAACTATCTCAATATCGGTCTGGCGGTGAACCTGAGCGGCGACGATGTGCTGCTCAACGTGCTGCCCCTGTTCCACACCGCCGGCATCAACCTGTATTCCTCGGCGGTGTTCATGGTCGGCGGCAGCGTTCTGGTGGCGCGCGCCTTCGACCCGGATCAGGCACTGCAAGTGTTGGAAAAAAGAGCGACCATCTTCTTCGGGGTGCCGGCGGTGTACCAGGCGCTGCTCGATCACCCCGGGTTCAGCGGCGAGCGTCTCAAGGGCGTGCGCTCCTGGGGCTGCGGCGGCGCGCCGCTGTCGCTGCCGGTGGCGCAGCGCTATGTGGACGCCGGTATCCGCGTGCGCACCGGCATGGGCATGACGGAAACCGGCCCCACGGTGTTCCTGCTGGACGAGGACAAGGTGATCGACAAGATCGGCTCGGTGGGCCGGCCGCAGCTGCTCACGGAAGTGCGCATCGTCGACCGCGACGGCCGGGACGTGCCCCCGGGTGACGCCGGCGAGCTGTTGATTCGCGGGCCCAACATCACGCCCGGGTACTGGAACCGGCCGGACGCCACCGCCGAGGCGATCCGCGCCGACGGCTGGCTGCACAGCGGCGACGTGGCCCGCTGCGACGAGGACGGCCAGTATTTCATCGTCGACCGCTGGAAGGACATGTACATCTCCGGCGGCGAAAATGTCTACCCGGCGGAAGTGGAAAAAGTACTGGAACAACACCCGGCCATCGCCGAAGTGGCGGTGGTCGGCATGCCCGACGACAAATGGGGGGAAGTCGGCAAGGCCTATTACGGCGTCCACGCGGACCGGGACGCCCCGGACCCGGAAGCGCTGCGCGCGTTCTGCCGCGAGCGGCTCGCCGGTTACAAGGTGCCCAAGGCGTTCGAACGGGTCGATGCCCTGCCCCGCAACGCCCTGGGCAAAGTCACCAAACAGGAGTTGCGTGATCATGCAAAACAATAACACCGCCCGCATGGAACGGGATCTGTCCTTCAGCCAGGAGGACTTCCAGCGTTTCGCCCGACTCAGCGGCGACCACAACCCCATCCATGTGGACCCGGACTACGCCGCCGGCACCCGCTTCGGCGCCACCGTCTCCCACGGCATGCTGCTGTTCAGCGCGGTGCGCGGGCTGATCCATGAATTCTTCCCCGGCGCCCGCCTGGAAGTGCAGGACCTGAAATTTCCGGCGCCGGCCTACGCCGACGAGCCGCTCACCGTGGTGCTGGAAACCCGCGGCCGCCCGGTGGACGGCATCGTCCACCTCACCACCGACGTGCTCAAGGAAGACGACAGCCGCTGCCTGCAGGGCACCTGCCGTCTCAAACTCGACCAGGAGATGGCGCCATGAGCGAGACCCTGCCCCGCTTCAACGCTCTGCGGCTGGAAGACCAGGCCACCGTGGAACGGCGCTTCAGCGCCGAGGATGTGCGCGCCTGGTGCGACATGGCCGGCCTTGAGGATGAGACCCCGGACCAGGTGCCCGAGCCGCTGATCGCCGGCCTGTTTTCCTATCTGCTCGGCGAGGAGCTGCCCGGCCACGGCACCAACTACCTCAAGCAGCACATGCGCTTCGAGGAGGACGCCCGCATCGGCGAGACGCTCACCGCCACCGTCACCATCACCCACCTGCGCGGCGACAAGGCGCTGGTGAACCTGGACACCCTGTGCACCGGCGAGGACGGCCGGATGATCTGCGCGGGCGACGCCCTGGTGCTGTTTCAATGCTGAACGCTCAGCTAAAGGCCTGGCTGGACCGCCTCAATGAACTGGTGGCGGAACAAAAAGCGGCCGGCGTGGAAGCCACCCCGGCCACCGTGCGCGACAGCATGGCGGCGATGACCCGCAATCAGGTCCGCCTGGGGCCCGAGCTGCCCTGGGTCGGCGACGCCCGGGTGGAATGCGGCGAAACCCCGGTGCCGGTGCGCCTCTACGACCCGGCGCCGGACCGGGACACCCCGGTGTGCCTGTTCTTCCACGGCGGCGGGCACATGGCCGGCAGCGTGGCGGTGTACGACCCGATTTGCCGGCGGCTCGCCGACGCCAGCGGCTGGCTGGTGGTGTCGGTGGACTACCGGCTGGCACCGGAATACCCCTACCCGTTCGGCCTGGAAGACTGCCACAGCGTGGCCCGCCACCTGTGGCCGGTGCTCGACGCCGAAGGGCGGCGCTACCAGCGGCGCCTGGCCCTGGCCGGCGACTCCGGCGGCGGCACCTTCGCCGCCACCCTCAGCGCCCTGGCGCAGAACGACCAGCGGCTGCCGGTGGAAAAACAGGTGCTGATCTACCCCAGCCTGGACTACACCCTGAACCACCCCTCGGTGACCGAGAACGGCCAGGGCTATTTACTGGAAGCGGAGCGCATCGCCTGGTATTTCGAGCACTATTTCCAGCACGGCGAGGACCGCCGCGGCGCCTCGCCGCTGTTCATGCCGGTGAGCAATCGCCTGCCGGAAACGCTGGTAATCAGCGCCGAATACTGCCCGCTGCGCGACGAGGCGCTGGCCTACGTGCAAAGGCTGAACGACACCGGCGTGCCCTGCCGCCACCGCCATTTCGACGACATGATCCACGCCTATCTGAATCTGGAATCACTGGCGCCCGACGCCTGCGCCGCCACCTACCGGGAGATCGCGGCCTTCCTCAACGGCGATTAACAATCGGCCGGAGGTTCTCTCCATCCGGGGGCGCGTGTCTGTGTTAGGCCCTTCCGGGAACGCTGTGAATACGTCCCTGTACGCTCCCTGTCGAACGTCCTGTTCTCCAGGGTCCCGGAAGGGCCTAACACAGACACGCTCCGGGGTGAGATTCCGGTGCTCCGGGGCATCGCTGGCGCTGAACCATTCTGCGAAGCTTGATTTGTAGAATGGTCCGGGTGGTCTTT
>TARA_R100000935_G_scaffold49398_2_pt1 | contig 17387 bp, 16 predicted proteins | sample TARA_R100000935 | Tara Oceans TARA_R100000935 (sample SAMEA2621502) | marine metagenome | biome: marine biome (ENVO:00000447); feature: surface water layer (ENVO:00002042); material: "saline water (ENVO:00002010), including plankton (ENVO:xxxxxxxx)" | depth 5 m | reverse complement strand
CACCTTCAAGCCGAACACGGATGATATGCGCGACGCGCCCAGCCTAACGATCATTCCGGCACTTATCGGAAATGGCGCAAAGGTGCGCGTGGTGGACCCGCAAGGGTTCCGCGAGGGCGAGGCGATGTTGCCGGGTGTGACTTGGGAGCAGGACGTCTACACCGCCTCCAAGGGGGCGGATGCTATCGTTCTCCTGACTGAATGGAATGAATTTCGGGCGCTGGATTTGGCGCAGATCGCTAACAGCATGGCCCACCCGGTTATGGCGGACCTACGTAATATCTACACAGCAGGCGATGCCACCGCCGCTGGGTTTACCAGCTACGTCTCTGTCGGAAGAGTGCAGGGGCAAACTCATCTGGAACCTACTCATTCGCAAACGTCACAGCCCGCCTTATGACGACGGCTCCGATGCATATCCTGATGACCGTCAATGCAGCGTGGAATGTCTGGAACTTCCGCCGCCCCATCGTTGAAGCACTCATTGCAGACGGTCATCGCGTGACCGTGCTAGCACCAGCCGATGACAGCGTGGCTGATCTGGAAGGCATCGGTTGCCGGTTTCTGCCACTCGAGATGAATGTGAAAGGCCTGAACCCGCTTCAGGATCTGAAACTGATGCAGCGGTTCAAGCGGGTGTTTTGGAGCGAACGACCGGATGTCGTTTTGAGCTATACGATCAAGAACAACATCTTTGGTGCTATGGCGGCAAAGGCCTGTAATACCCCCTTTATTCCGAACGTCACAGGTCTCGGCACGGCCTTCCTGTCAGGCGGCCTGCTGCAGACCGTGGCCGAAGGCCTCTACCGCAAAGCTTTTGCTCCGCTGTCCCACGTATTTTTCCAGAATTATGACGATAGAGATCTCTTTCTGGAGCGCCGCTTGGTGCAATCCAAGCAAACCCACCTCCTGCCCGGCTCCGGCATTGATCTCGAGCGGTTCTCGGTTGCGGAGTATCCCACTGAGACAAAAGTGCCGGTATTTTTGATGATCGCGCGGCTTTTGCGCGACAAGGGCGTTCTTGAATTTGTCGAGGCGGCGCGTCTGGTGAAGGCCAAACACCCTGACGCACGCTTCCAAATGCTGGGCGCGGTCGATGCCGCCAATCGGACGGCCATCAACAGCACAACCGTTCAATCCTGGCAGGACGACGGGTCCATCGAATATCTGGGCACGACGGATGACGTCAGACCGCACATCGCTGCTGCGCATTGCGTGGTTTTGCCATCTTACCGCGAAGGTGCCCCCCGCACCTTGATCGAAGCCGCAGCCATGGCACGCCCGCTGATTGCAACCGATGTGCCCGGGTGCCGGTCGGTCGTGGAAAATCGCGTCAGCGGCCTCCTCTGTGAGGTCCGCAGTGGTGAGAGCCTAGCCGCAGCTTGCCTTAGTTTTCTGGGTCGTTCACTTGAAGAACAAACCGCTATGGGGCGTGCCGGAAGAGAAAAAATGGAAACCGAATTTGATCAGGCTCTGGTTGTTCAGGCCTATCGCGACGCAATCACGTCAGAAATCCTTCGCAAGGAAGATGTGCTAACAGCATGACGTTCATCAATCCTGCTTTCGAAAATCATACAAAAGGCACCATATTTTGAAAAAAATCCTCATTACGGGAACTGCCGGATTTATCGGTTTCCACCTCGCCAAATTGCTTCTCGCCGAAGGCTTCCGCGTACACGGCTATGACGGGATGACCGATTATTATGATGTGACGCTGAAACAGCGTCGCCACCAGATGCTGCTTCAGAACCCCAATTTTTCGATGACTGAGGGTATGCTGGAGGATCAGGTCAAATTTGACGCGCTGGCCGATGACTTCCAGCCTGAGGTGATCATCCATCTCGCAGCACAGGCCGGCGTCCGTTACAGCTTGGAAAATCCGCGTGCCTATCTCGACAGCAACGTGATCGGCACTTTCAACGTGATGGAGGCCGCGCGGCGCCTCAATGTCCAACATCTGATGATGGCCTCGACCTCCTCGGTCTATGGTGCGAACGAAGAAATGCCATTCATCGAGACCGAGAAAGCTGACACGCAGCTGACGATCTACGCCGCGACCAAGAAAGCAACTGAAAGCATGGGTCACGCCTATGCACACCTCTATGATCTGCCGACCACGATGTTCCGGTTCTTTACCGTCTATGGACCGTGGGGCCGGCCGGATCTGGCACTTTATAAATTCGTTGACGCCATGCTCGATGGGCGGCCGATTGATATCTATAACAATGGTGACATGTACCGCGACTTCACCTATGTCGATGACCTCGTCCGCGCGATCCGTCTATTGATCGACGCGGTGCCGGTGCGGCCTGTCGATGGCATCGTGCCGGAAGGTGACAGCCTTTCGCCCGCCGCCCCCTACCGGGTGGTCAATATCGGCAATTCGGACAAGGTGCGCCTGCTTGATTTTGTCGATGCCATCGAAGACTGCCTGGGGCAGAAAGCCAACCGGAATTATATGGGCATGCAGACGGGCGACGTGCCTGCAACCTGGGCCAATGCAGACCTTTTAAAAAAGCTGACAGGCTATCGTCCGCAGACTGATTTCCGCGATGGCATCGCGCGATTTGTCGAATGGTATCGGGATTACGCTGGGAAATGACAACTGACATGAAGAAGATTGCCGTCATTGGTCTTGGCTACGTTGGGCTGCCGCTCGCCGTTGAGTTTGGCAAGACGCGGCCTGTCATCGGCTTCGATATTAACGAAGGGCGTATCAAGGCCTTGCGCAACGGGCGTGACAGCACGCTGGAAGTCTCAACCGAAGAGCTTGCGGGAGCGAGCAAGCTCGTGTTCACCACCTCCGTCTCCGATCTGGCTGAAGCTGCGATCTATATCGTCACCGTGCCGACACCGATTGATGATCACAAACGTCCCGATTTGACGCCGCTGATCAAGGCTTCAGAGACGCTGGGCCGGGTGCTAAAGCGCGGTGATATCGTTATCTATGAAAGCACGGTGTACCCGGGTGCGACCGAGGAAGATTGTGTACCGGTACTTGAACGTGTGTCGGGACTGACATTTAACGTCGATTTCTTTGCGGGCTACTCGCCCGAGCGCATCAATCCCGGTGACAAGACCCATCGCCTGCCCGATATCCGCAAAGTGACGTCTGGCTCAACAGCCGCGGTGGCCGAAGAAGTGGATCAGCTTTACGCCAGCATCATCACCGCCGGCACCTATAAGGCCGAAAGCATTCGCATTGCCGAAGCAGCCAAGGTTATCGAGAATACACAGCGCGATCTCAACATTGCGCTCGTGAATGAACTGGCAATCATCTTCAACAAAATGGGGATCGATACCGAAGCGGTCTTGAAGGCGGCAGGCACCAAGTGGAACTTTTTGCCTTTCCGACCGGGTCTGGTTGGCGGCCACTGCATTGGGGTGGACCCCTATTACCTGACCCACAAGGCCGAGGCGATGGGCTATCATCCCCAGGTAATCCTGGCCGGTCGGCGCATCAATGACGGAATGGGAGCCTACGTTGCAGGGCAACTGGTCAAGGCCATGCTCAAGCGCCGTATTCAGGTTGATGGCGCGCGGGTGCTGGTTCTGGGTCTGACCTTCAAGGAAAACTGCCCGGACCTGCGCAACACGCGCGTCGTCGATGTGGTGCGCGAGCTACAGGATTATGGCATCCAGGTTGATGTCTATGATCCATGGACGAGTGCGGATGAGGCGCGCGATGAATACGGGCTGGACATTGTGCAAACGCCGCTAAATTGCGGTTACGACGGGATCGTTCTGGCTGTCGCGCATGACCAGTTCAAAGCGATGGGGGCGGACGTAATGCGCGGTTTTGGCAAAGCTGATCATGTGCTTTATGACCTGAAAAATATTCTAGATACGCAAGAAAGCGATCTGAGGCTGTGATGCCCCCAGCTTTGTCCCGTATCGATGGAATTCAACTTTCTCTACGGCTCGTCCAACCAGAGGATGCCCCGTATATTCATGGATTGCGCACGGAGCCGACCTACAATGGCCACCTGTCCACCGTGACTGGCACAGTGGAAGATCAGCGCAGGTGGATCGAAGCTTATAAAACGCGTGAGGCCGAAGGTTCGGAATACTACTTTGTGATCGAGCGTAAAGATGGAGTGCGCTGCGGCCTTGTGCGTCTTTACGACATAACGGGTGATCAGTTTACCTGGGGCAGCTGGATTCTCGATCAAAACAAGTCGCGGAAGGCAGCTTTGGAGAGCGCTGTTCTGTCTTTCGGAGTTGGTTTTGACACTCTTGGACTCGATATGGCGAACGTCGATGTGCGGGAGAAAAATACCCATGCAGAAGCCTTTTATCGCCGTCTTGGCATGACCGAAACACACCGGACAGAGCAGGACATCTACTTCGTTTATTCGCGCGCGCAGTTTGCAGCAGACAAGCTGGCGCACATGGATGTTCTGCAATCTGGAAATAGCAATGATTGAACAAAACACACCTTCAGCCGGTCATGTGCGGCTCATCGACCTGCCCGTTGTGACCGACCCACGAGGCGATCTTACCTTCATCGAAGGTGAGCGGCACGTCCCGTTTCCGATCCGACGTGTCTACTATCTTTACAACGTGCCGGTCGACGCGGAACGTGGCGGTCACGCACACCGTGATCTGGAACAGGTGGTTTTTGCCCTGTCCGGCAGTTTCAGAATGAAAATAGACGATGGTAAGACCAAGTCTGAATATTGGCTGCGCGATCCGCGCAAGGGTCTCTACATCAATCGCTTGATCTGGCGGGAAATGGATAGTTTCAGCCAAGGCGCTGTTTGCATGGTTTTGGCATCGCACCCGTATGACGAAAACGATTACTTCCGCGAATATGATGATTTTATCGCCGCGGTAAACGAGGGCGTAAAATGAAAGTCCCCTTCCTAGACCTCGGCGCATCCTACCGCGAACTGAAGCCTGAAATCGACACGGCAGTCTTGCGCGTGCTGGATAGCGGCTGGTACATCCTCGGACCAGAGGTTGATGCTTTCGAGGCGGAATGGGCCGAATATTGTGACGCCAAACATGCCGTTGGGCTGGCCAACGGGCTCGATGCGCTGATCTTGGCGCTGCGCGCGCTTGATGTCGGTCCGGGCGACGAGGTGATCGTGCCATCCAACACTTATATCGCAACATGGCTGGCGGTCTCTGCGGTGGGGGCCACTCCGGTGCCGGTTGAACCCGACCCCGCGACCCACAACATTGACACGACGCGGATCGCCGCAGCGATCACGCCGCAGACTAAGGTGCTGTTGCCGGTGCATCTGTACGGGCAACCCGCCGATATGGATCCGATCCTGACCCTCGCGCGGCAGCACGGCATTGCGGTGATCGAGGATGCCGCACAGGCGCATGGCGCACGCTATAAGGGCCGCCGCATCGGCGCGCATGGCGATATCGTCTGCTGGAGTTTTTATCCCGGCAAGAACCTAGGTGCCCTGGGCGATGGTGGAGCAATCACCACGAACCGCGCTGATCTGGCCGACAAGGTTCAGATGCTGCGTAACTATGGCAGTCGGGTGAAATATGTGAACGAGGTGCAGGGCGTTAACTCGCGCCTCGATCCGATCCAGGCGGCAGTGCTGCGGGTGAAGCTGAAGCATCTCGACGACTGGACCGACCGTCGCCGGACGATCGCGGACCTCTATACCAAAGGGCTGGAAGACAGCGGGCTGATCCTGCCCCATGTTCCCGATTGGGCCGACCCTGTGTGGCACCTGTATGTCGTTCGCAGCACCGAACGGGATCCGCTGCAACAGCGCCTTGGCGAGGCTGGCATCGGTACGTTGATCCATTATCCGATCCCTCCGCATATGCAGGAAGCCTATGCAGGGCTGGGCATGACCGCTGACGCTTTTCCCCTCGCACGCCAGATGGCGGATGAGGTGTTGAGCCTGCCTATTGGGCCGCAGATGGATACAAAGAGTGCCAACATCGTCGTCAACTGCCTTATGAAAAGGCAAATGTCGTGAAAGGACAGATTATATGTCATATAGGTCCTCCCAAGACTGCAACTACGTCGATGCAAATCGCTCTCAATTCAATAAACAGCTCAGATTTTTTGTTTGTAGGAGCATTTCAGCCGCGCGATCTAAATGCAGGCAGCTTAAGTCAGAGGCTGCACGAATTCTGTGCACAAAAAAGTAACCTTTCTCGGATAGATCAAATTAATCTTACTCGTGAATTCGCAGATCAATTAGGCTCAGGGAAGACGATACTCCTCTCAGAAGAGATGTTTTTGGTGCATCAGGATCGCGCATCCGTTAAAGATAAAATCAATGCATTGAAAGAAGTTTTTGGCGACCTTCCTTGTCGCATAGTGATAACAGTAAGGGATCCTAAATTTGCTCTCCCGTCTTATTTTCAGGAGATATTTAAATCACTTCCAATTCGTTTACAGTTAGATTTTTCTGCGTTTTGTCGCGACCAACGAGCGATTTGCTATGATTATAAGAAAATCTTGACGATTATTAATGAGGCTGGATTCAAAGATGTGAAGGCAATTGACTTTGAAATGCTCTCTATTGGAAAGATTGACCTTGGTGAACTTACAGGAAAAAATGAATATATGGGAACCACTTTGCGCATTGAAAAACACAATAGTGGACTAATTGGAAGTGTTCCGACATCTCGAAATTTGTCGAGCGTTTCCCTGAAGAACCTGGGTGGAGTTCGTTTTGTGCAACGAGCAATTAGCAGTCTCGGAGTACGGCGTTGGCCAGGTTATCGTCGCTGCCTAGCGTTGATCGACCAAGTCGTACTTCGCAAGGCGCAAATGGATGAATTGACTGTGCCTTTGGACGTAGCTGAACGGCTTGATGCTGGGTATCAGGAAATTCGACGAAAGATTTTGGGCGAAAATGTCTGAAACACGCAGCCTCATAAAATCGATGATGGTTATTGGCAGTGCGCAAGCTGTCAATATCCTGATTTCCATCTTCCGGATGAAGGTATTGGCACTTCTGCTTGGACCCACAGGGGTTGGCCTGCTCAGCATATATACGAGCCTTCAGGGTGTGGTGACGACGGCTGCCGGCCTTGGCATGGGGTCCAGCGGCGTGAGGCAGATTGCTAGCGTCAAGGGTGAGGAGCAGGAGCTCAGCCGTGCCAGGCGTGTGTTATTGGCTGCCCATCTGGTGCAGGGCGTTCTTGCCATGCTGGGGGTGTGGTTGCTGCGCGCGCAAATATCCGAATGGCTGTTCGGAGATCGGTCTTACACAACCGAAGTGGGCCTGATCGGCCTTGCCATATTGCTGACCCTGCTCGGGACGGCACAGACGTCACTGCTCCAAGGCTTGCGCAGGATTGGTGATCTCGGGCGCGTCACGGTTCTTAGCGCGTTGGTCGGCACCCTCGCCGGACTGGCCGCTGTGTGGCAGTATGGCAAGCCCGGACTGATCTGGTTCGTGGTGATCCAGCCGTTTGCAACAATCGTGATCGCGATACGCTACACCAGCCGCCTGCCAAAACCGACGACCGCGCGCCCCAGCGTCGCAGAGATCTGGGACGTGTGGAAGCCGATGGCCAAACTGGGCGTGGCCTTCATGCTGGGCAGTCTTGCAACGACGGCGACGCTGCTGCTGGTGCGCGGCCGTATCACGCAGGAACTGGGGCTGGGGGCTGCGGGTCAGTTCGCCGCCGCTTGGGGCATCACAATGACCTATGTCGGGTTCCTCTTGGGTGCGATGGCGGCGGATTACTATCCCCGCCTGACCGAAGTGATCAATGACCGCGCCGCCGTGAACCGGCTGATGAACGATCAGGCCCAGCTTGGGCTGGCGATCGGCGGGCCAGTTTTGTTGTTGCTGATCGGATTGGCACCGTGGGCGGTCGCACTGCTGTACTCGGCAGAATTTGCCCCTGCCGTAGAGTTGCTGCAATGGCAGACGGTGGGCAATGTGTTCAAACTCGCCAGTTGGGCGCTGGGGTTTGCTTTCGTTGCGGCGGCACGCGGAAAAACTTTTTTGCTGGTACAGGTCAACTTCAACGTTATTTTCTTGGCGATACTCTGGTTCGGTTTAGAACCTTTTGGACTCACCGTTGCTGGTCCGGCGTTCCTGACCGCTTATCTCTTGCATTTCGCGTTAGTCAACATCCTCGCCCACACCCTTCAAGGATTTCGCTGGCAGTCCCTGTCGCTCCAGTTGCTGGCGCTGCACGTCACCCTAGCGCTGGCGCTTCTGGCGCTCGCGCGGGGCGCCCCCGAGGCGGCGGCAATCGCTTCTGTCTGTCTGGCACTGGCAACCGGGCTGTTCGGCCTGCGAGTGGTGCTGATCAAAATGGGCCCCGAGGGACGCGTCGCCGCGCGCTTTTCCCGCATCTATGCCGCCATCGGCTGGCCAATACCGGAGACATCATGACCGACACTTCCCAAACCACAGAGAACCGCCCGCTCGTCACCTTCGCCCTCTTTGCCTACAATCAGGAGCAATACATCCGTGAGGCGGTGGAGGGCGCGTTCGCCCAGACCTACGAACCGCTGGAGATCATCCTCTCGGACGACTGTTCGTCGGACAGGACCTACGAGATCATGCAGGATATGGCAGCGGCATATGAGGGGCCGCATGAGGTGCGAGTGCGACGTAATATGGAAAATGTCGGAGTCGGGTCGCATGTCAGCAAAGTTCTTGCAGAAAGCAATGGAGAATACATCGCATTTGCTGCCGGAGATGACATTTCCGTAGATGATCGCATCGAGTATGCGATCAACTCCCTTCGCAAGGTCACAGAAAATGAGAAAAACGCCATTAATGTTTCGTTCCTTTCCGCTCTAACCTTGATCGACGAAAACGGAACATCGTTTGGCACGGTAGAGGTTTCGAAAGGCTGGAAAAAAACTTTCTACACCGATACCATTCACGACATTTTTTCGTTCAACATGTCAAATCTACTCAATGGATCTCTGTCGACCTCGGGCCCTTCCAGAATCATTCACAGAGACGTCTATACGCTGTTCGGAGACATTGGCGACGACTGCTTCACGGAAGATATCGTTTACCTGTTCCGAACCGCCCTGGTTGGAAACATCATGTACTCCGACAAAAAAACCATCCGTTACCGAAAGCACCGAAATAACCTCAGCGCACCGGCTAACCTTTACTCAAAACCTTTCTTGGGTGTGGAACGTCAGTTGCGTGCCGATCTGGAAACGGCCACCACACACAAACTGATTTCAAACCAAGACAAACAGCGTGCTTCTGAATGGATTGATGCCAATGTTGCGTTCCGCTCGTTCTACAAATCGAAACTAGACGGACAGCGCCCGGAAGTACGCGACCTACTTCGCATTCTCGGTGCGGGTCACCTCTCGCTGCGCCGAAAATTTGGGCTATTCCGAGAATACCTAGGGGTGAGATAACTAAATGCGGCCAAATTTCTTTATCGTCGGCGCGCCAAAATGTGGCACCACAGCTTGGGCCGATTACTTGAGCTGCCATCCTGATATCTGTTTCTCTTCGTCAAAGGAGCCACATTTCTTTAGCGAGGATTTTCCAAAATTCAGATGGGCTCGTTCTCTAGAAGCATATCTGGATTTCTTCCAAGATTGCGAAAATTCCACAATCATAGGAGATGCCTCTGTTCAGTACCTTTACTCCAAAACGGCGGCAAAAAAAATCTCGGAATTCTCGCCAAATGCGAAAATTTTGATCATGCTTCGTGAGCCTTCATCCTTCATCAGATCTTATCACAACCAACTGCTGATGAATTGCGATGAAACTGAAACCGACCTACGCAAAGCGTGGGAGATGTCCGGTGTGCGGTCGCTGGAAACTGCTCCAAAAACCTGCCGCGAACCCGCGTTTTTAGACTACAAGCGGGTAGGTCTTTTTTCGGAGCAAGTGGAGCGATATCTTAACTACTTCCCGTCCCATCAAGTCAAGATTGTTTTCATGCAAGACTGGATTGACGACCCACGACGCCTGTACATGGCGCTAATGGATTTCTTGGCGCTGCGAGACGATCGCAAAGCTGAGTTTCCGGTGGTACACGCGGCTAAACATGTTTCATCAAGGCGGTTTCATAGGTTGTCGCAGCGTCCGCCAGACAGCCTGAAGATGATCATGTCCTCGATCCGCAAAATCCCGGGATTGGAAAATTTCCGCGGTTCCAACATTATCCGCAAGCTTAACTATCGCGTCGGCTACGATAAAGCTGTTGACAATGAAATGATGCGCGAGATCGAGGCCTATTTCGCGGAAGACCAGATCAAGCTCTCTCATCTAGTCGGTAGTTTGAAATGATATTGCTCCAAAAGCTATTACTGCGCGTCCGTGTTACGTTGCATCAACTGCGGCTTAGGTTGCTTGTACAAAACCGAGCCGTCACATTTGCCCCCGGCTGTTCGATCACAACGGGGGTACGTATACGCGCGACTGACGGGGCACATGCGACGTTCGGTGAACGTGTGACTGTTGACCGTTTCGCTGATATCATTGCCAAATACGGTGAGCTATCGATTGGTGCCGGCACCTACATCGGCCAATTCACAGTAATCTGCACGCGTGACAAAATTACGATCGGAACGAATTGCCTGATTGCTGAACATGTTACCCTACGAGACCAAGATCACAACTTTGGTGCCGGGGTCGAAACAATCGAAGCGGGCTTTACGACTGCTCCGGTCGAGATTGGAAACAACGTTTGGATAGGAGCCAAGGCGACTATTACAAAAGGGGTGAAGATTGGCAACAATTCCGTGGTTGGTGCAAACTCAGTGGTGACCCGCGATGTGCCCCCCGATACAGTTGTAGCAGGCTCACCGGCTTGTATTTTGCGTAAAACGCAGTGAGAAAAAAATCTATTTCCATCCTCCTCCCCGACCTGCGCGGCGGTGGAGCTGAGCGGGTCAACCTAGATCTTGCTCATGAGTTTTTACGCGACGGGCACGAGGTGGAATTTGTTCTGATGCAGGCCCGAGGCGAATTACTAGCTGAGACGCAGGCTGCGTTTTCTGTGGTCGATCTGAACTGCCCCCGCGCCCGCAACCTACCACGCGTTCTGTCGCGTTACCTGCGCCAGCACCGCCCCGATGCCATGCTTGCCGCCATGTGGCCGCTGACCGTGATCGCCCCCCTGATGCGGCTTACCGGCTATCGGGGACGTGTCGTCGTGTCCGAGCACGGTATCCTGTCTGCCCAATATTCCAGTTGGGGTAGCATTCATCGTGTCGCTCTTCGTAGCAGCATGGCGGTGTCCTATCGCTTCGCTCATGCGCGCGCGGGCGTTTCGGTCGGGGTTGCAGATGATCTCGCGGCGTTGTCAGGTCTTTCGCGGGCAATGTTCGAAGTAATCCATAATCCGGTGCCCCCCCGCCCCACTCCCAGCCAACAATCGCTGCAAAATGTCGATACGCTATGGGCCGCGCCGCATGGGGCGCGGATCGTATCGGTCGGTAGCATGAAGCCGGTCAAAAACCACGCACTGCTGTTGCGCGCCTTTGCCAAGATGGGGCGTCCGGATGCAAGGTTGATGCTGGTGGGCACAGGTGCCGGCGAAGCAGATTTTCGCGCGCTTGCCGGCGACCTCGGGGTGGCGTCACAAGTGATCTTTGCCGGGTTCCATCCCGATCCGACGCCTTTCTATCAAACTGCCGATCTATTTGTGCTGTCGTCCGATTACGAAGGGTTCGGCAATGTGATTGTAGAGGCATTGGCATGCGGCACACCTGTCGTGTCAACCGATTGCCCCTCTGGCCCGGCAGAGATCCTTGAAAAGGGCAAATTCGGTCGCCTTGTCCCGGTACGCGACGCACAGGCGCTTGCCGACGCCATGCAGCAGGCGCTCGCCGCGCCACATGATCCCGCTCTACTGAAGCAGCGCGCCAGTGATTTCGCTCCGGCGATTGCGGCCAAACGTTATCTGGAATTATTATGCCCCTGACCCCCACCCTCTACCTGACCCGCAACGGTCTGCTGGAACCGCTTGGACAAAGCCAAGTGATGGCGTATCTGCGCGGCTTGTCGCGGGATCATGCAATCACGCTGATCACTTATGAAAAGCCTGAAGATTTAGCCGATACGGCTGCGATGGCGCGTGCCCGTGCAGACTGCGCTGCGCATGGCATCCGCTGGCTGCCGCAACGCTTCCGACCGCATCCGAAGATCATTGCCCCCGCACTCAGCATGATGCGGATGATATGGCTGGTCAGGCGCGAGGTGCGCCGCCAGGGGATTGAGTTGATTCACGCCAGATCTTATATCCCGGCAGCAGTCGCATTGGTTGTCAGCCGTATGACTGGAGTGCCATTCCTGTTCGACATGCGTGCCCTTTGGCCGGAAGAGCTGATTACCGCTGGCCGGTTGCGGCGTGGGTCCTTGATCCACCGCGCCATCGCTGGGGCTGAGCGGGCTTGTCTGGCCAAGTCGGCAGGCGTTGTCTCACTGACACACGCGGCGGTGGAGCATCTGAGGTCAGTGTATCCGACTGAACTGAAGAACCAGCGTCTTGTCGTAATTCCCACCTGTGCTGATCTGGACCGCTTCACACCAGTGGCAGACAAGCGCACAGGCTCGACCGTGCATGGCTGCATTGGGACCGTGCTGTCGGGCTGGTTCCGCACGGATTGGCTGGCCAGTTGGATGCGCGTTGCGGCGGCGCGCGATCCAGACGCCCGGTTCGAAATTGTAACGCGTGATAGTGCAGCGCGCGTGCGTGCGGCACTTGATCCGACGAACGAACTGGCCGGACGGCTCATTATAGGTCCGCAGCCTTCTGAGGGCATGCCAGACGCCGTGCGAGGTCACGATCTTTCGGTGATGTTCTATGCAGGCGGCGAAATATCAGAGCTGGGACGGTCACCAACCCGAATGGCCGAGGTTCTGGGTTGCGGATTGCCCGTGGTTGCGAATGAAGGGGTCGGTGACGTGGCCGACATTGTTCGCAAAAACAATGTCGGCGTGATTGTCGAGGGGGCAAGCGTCCAGCATATGGAAACGGCATTCGATGCACTCCAGACACTGATGCAAGACCCCGATCTGCCCGCGCGTTGCCGCGCCACAGCCAAGGCTGTGTTTTCTCTCGAAGCGGGCACCGAGGCGTACCGCGAAATTTATGCGTCTATCCTTAACATGAAAGACGCTTAATGTGTGGCCTGACAGGACTTCTCCGCTCCTCACCGAGCGATGACATCATTGGGCAGGTGGCCAGGATGACTGCCCGCCTTGTTCATCGGGGCCCCGATGATGAGGGCGTCTGGTCCGAGGACGGTATCGGGCTGGGACACAGGCGTCTTGCGATCCTCGATTTAAGCGCAACAGGTGCGCAGCCCATGCACTCAGCCTGTGGTCAGTTCGTTCTGGCCTATAACGGTGAGATCTATAACCATCTGGATCTGCGTCAGGCATTACAGACAGAGAACGCAGCGCCGCAGTGGCGCGGACAGTCCGACACCGAAACCCTGCTGGCATCGATTGCGCATTGGGGGCTGGACGAAGCGTTGCGGCGCGCACATGGCATGTTTGCCCTCGCCTTGTGGGACCGGAGCAAGCAACGCCTCAGCCTCGCGCGCGACCGGATGGGGGAAAAGCCGCTTTACTGGGGCTGGGCTGGGGCGGATCTTGTCTTTGGCTCCGAACTAAAGTCGCTGCGTGCGCATCCCGACTGTCCGAATGAGGTCTGCCGCGAAGCTTTGGCTCAATACCTGCGCTTCATGTATATACCCGCGCCGCGCAGCATTCATCCAGGCATCTACAAGCTGGAACCTGGCACCATCCTCACGGTCGATGGCACCCCACCTGCCACACCACCCAAGGAACCAATTCGTCCGGGCGGGCATCATAGCAGTCTTGGCATTCACCGCTATTGGGACCTGAACGCAGAAATTGCGGCTGGCGCGCGCAATCCGATTGAAGACGAAGGTGAGGCAGTTTCGATGATTGGCGATGTTCTGGGCAAAGCGGTCCAGCGGCAAATGTTGTCGGATGTGCCTCTTGGCGCATTATTGTCCGGTGGTGTGGACAGTTCCGCCATTGTCGCACTTATGCAGGCCGCAAGCACACGACCGGTGCAGACCTTTACCATCGGCTTCGACGAGTCTGCTTTTGACGAGTCAGCCCATGCGGCGGCCGTAGCGCAACATCTAGGCACCGATCATACTAAATTGCGCGTGACCGATGCCGATGCGCGTGAGGTGATCCCCGATCTCCCGCAACTTTACGACGAACCTTTCGCAGATTCCTCGCAAATCCCAACCCATCTTGTCTGCCGTGTTGCGCGCCAACACGTGACTGTGGCGCTTTCGGGTGATGGTGGTGACGAGCTGTTTGGGGGCTACAATCGCTACATTCACGGTCCCGGCTTGTGGCGGCGCATCTCTAGTGTGCCGGCACCAATAAGGCGGCTTGCGGGTCGCGCTGCGCAAACGTTACCGGAGCACGCTTGGGACAGGATTGGGGCGTCTTATAACCGGATCAGAACTGGAAGTGCGGGGATCTCTAACCTAGGCACCAAGGTTCACCGATTAGGCGAACGGATGCGCCTAACGGACAGTCTCAATGACCTGTACCGCAACATGGCTAGTACCTGGATCGAACCCGAGAAATTATTAGCGGATACCGTAACCGAACCACCTTCACAACTCGACGACCCGCTGCTCGAATTCGGCGCTGACGATCCGGCGATGTGGATGATGGTGCAGGATATGCGCAGCTATCTGCCAGACGACATTCTTTGCAAGGTCGACCGCGCCGCCATGGGGAATAGCTTGGAAACGCGGACGCCCTTCCTGGACCCGGATGTGATCGCTCTGGCAACGCGCCTGCCGATGGGCATGAAGATACGTGATGGCCAAGGTAAATGGGCCTTGCGGCAGGTGCTGTATCAGCATGTGCCACGCGAAATCATCGACCGCCCCAAGGTGGGCTTTGCGATACCGATCGGGTTTTGGCTGCGCGGCCCATTACGAGATTGGGCCGAAGATCTGCTGTCGCACAAGCGTCTAGCTGAGGACGGGCTGTTCAACCCAGACATCATCCGCCAGACATGGTCTGAGCATCTCTCGGGACGCCGGGATTGGTCAGCGCGGCTCTGGACGATCTTGATGTTTCAGGCGTGGTACGCGGCGCAGGCGCACGCATGAAAATTCTGCTGTTGTCGCGTTACACTCGCTTAGGGGCGTCCAGCCGCTTGCGCACGATGCAATATCTGCCTGCTTTAGCACGCGAAGGCTTCAATGTTCAGGTCGCTCCCTTTTTCGATGACGCCTATTTACATGCGCTCTACACGGGGCAGAGGAAACGCGGCTCAACAACGGCATACATGTTCCAACGGATCAGACAGATGCGAGTGCATCCGGCCCCAGATATGGTCTGGCTGGAATATGAGGCTTTGCCTTGGATTCCGTGGCTGATCGAACGCGCTGTTCTCCCGCGCGGAGTGCCGATTATCAGCGATTACGACGATGCCGTCTTTCATCGATATGACAAACACAGGCTAAAAGCAGTCCGAACCATCTTAGGCAAAAAAATAGATCATGTGATGGCTGCCTCTACGCTCGTTATAGCAGGGAATTCATATCTTCAAGATCACGCACGACGAAGTGGGGCGTCTTGGGTCGAGACAGTACCAACTATTATCGATCTTGATGCCTATCACATCCGCTCAAATGCTGAGAATGAAAATACTTTGCGCGTAGGCTGGATCGGTACCCCGCAGACTTGGCAGGCGCTCGCCAAGCCTATTCATAATATTCTGGACCCATTGCTTGCAAAACAAGAGGCGCTGTTTCTTGCCGTTGGAGCAAGTATGCAGCCCGAAACCGCCGGGACTCTCGAAGTTCTCCCTTGGGCAGAATACACCGAGGTTAAATTGATCCAGAGCATGGATATCGGCGTTATGCCGTTGCCCGACACGCCTTGGACACGCGGCAAATGCGGCTACAAGCTGATCCAGTATATGGCCTGCGGACTGCCGGTTGTGGCCTCACCGGTCGGTGTCAATAGGGATATCGTCGAGCATGGCGTGAACGGCTTTCTCGCAGAGAGCGATGATGAGTGGCGCGCGGCGGTGGATGCATTGCTGAATGATGCGGACCTGCGTCGCCGAATGGGAGCCGCTGGCCGCAAAAAGGTTGAGGAGCAGTATTCCCTACAAGTCTGGGGTCCAAGATTCAGTCAAATGCTCTCGAGTATAAGAAAATGATTCCTCGTGCAAAATTTCGAACTTCAAGACATGTTTACTTTTTAAGTGGCGTGACACTCATTGTACCAAGTAAGTTTTCTCTAATAATTTTTGCTATGATATTAATCATGTTAATTTTCTCAAGGAAAAATTATAGTATAGTAAATAGTTTTAATTTCGTTTTTTTGATGATTGTTGCGGCAGTGTCAGTCGCATCTATCATTCCAAGTGTAGCTTTGGGGGATCCAGAGGCGTACCTTTTTCTCCAAAGGTTTTTGGCATGCGCATTTGTAAGTATAACGGCGCTAATGCTTACTAGCAACAAAAAGTACAATAATCTTGAATTGTATATTTCAGGAGTTTTTTTGTTTACGTTTATAAACGCGACCTTTGTTATACTAACGGCACTCCGCCCTGACATCTATGAGTTACTTCAAATTGAAAGGCTTTCGGGATTTAATGCAAGCATAAAAAGGCTAAGGTCACCTGGTCTCGTCGCTGGATTTGACTACGCCGGTTTACTTTCCACCCTGGGTCTAATAATTTCTTTTTGGTGGTATAGCACAAAAAGCTTGTCTTTTTTCAGGTTAATTTTTTTCTCCATTACATTTTTAGTAGCAATTATTCTTTCGTCACGATTTACCATGATAGCAGCTGGTGTGGCCTTATTGATGATTTTTTTTGATTATAAAGTACGGGGAAAGGCAAGCAGATTAGTTTTGCTATTATTTGCATCACCAATTTTATATATAGGTGTAGTTCTCTCTCTGGGCCTCTTAGATGCATCCTATATTGAATACGCCACTCTTGGCCATATTACATATAAAGATATTGAAGTTGTTTATAATTTAGGGTCCGTAAATGATTACTTAGATCACTATGATCTCTCTAATGTTGAAATATTCGCAAGTGAAAGTTTAGATTTCTATCCAGATAATTTTTACTTTCGGTTGCTATATTCTGGCGGTACATTTGCAGCAGCTCCAGTTTTTTTTATCATTACAATATTTTGCAGTATGATATTTCTTTCTCAAAAGGGCGAAATGCGTATTATATATAAATCGTTCATTGTAATAATCGTAATTATGTCTGCAAAAACAAATTATTTTTTCTACTTACCATTGTGGTTTTTAATGGTAAACATGTTCATCTTCAGGAAACATCTATTTAACCCTAACGGCAACGCCTAGATTGCCGCCTGATGCGATTTATGGATGTTATCTTTTTGACGTGGATATACGCACAAGTATTTAATAATGAACGCAACTTTAAGGCGATGTTCATATGAT
>TARA_R100000935_G_scaffold57174_1_pt1 | contig 17391 bp, 17 predicted proteins | sample TARA_R100000935 | Tara Oceans TARA_R100000935 (sample SAMEA2621502) | marine metagenome | biome: marine biome (ENVO:00000447); feature: surface water layer (ENVO:00002042); material: "saline water (ENVO:00002010), including plankton (ENVO:xxxxxxxx)" | depth 5 m | reverse complement strand
GGCTGGCCGCCGCCGCCGCCGCCGAAGAGGCCCGCCGCCGGGCCGCCAGCGCTCGGATCAGCGAGGCCGAGGGCCGCGTGGCCCGCGCCCGGCGCACGCTCGATCAGGCCCGCGCCGAACGGGCCGCCCTGGGGCCCCTGGAAAACCCGCAGATCGCCGCGGCGCGGGCGGCCTTCGAGGAAGCCCTGGCCGCGCTCACCGCCGCCCGCCAGGCCCAGGTCGCCGCCGAGGAGGCCCAAGGCCGGGCCCAGGCCCTCGAAGGCGAAGCTCGCGAGACCGCGCGGCGACACGACGAGCAGATTTCCCGCCTGACCGCCGAGGCCCGGGCCCTGGCCCAGATCGTCGCGCCTCAGCTGCGCGGCGGCTTCGCCCCGGCCCTGGACGCCATGGGGCCTGAACGGGGGCTGGAGATGGCCCTGGCCGCAGCCCTTGGCGATGATCTGGAAGCGTCGCTGGACCCCAAGGCGCCCGCCCACTGGGCCGGCGCGCAGGCGTCGCCACCGGCCTGGCCCCCGGGCGCCTCGCCCCTGAGCGATCACGTGGAAGCCCCGCCACAGCTCGCCGCCCGTCTGGCCTATGTGGCCCTGGTCGACCGGGCTCAGGGCGAGGCCTTGGCCAAGAGCATTCCCCCCGGATGCCGGCTGGTCTCCCGCGAAGGGGACCTTTGGCGCTGGGACGGGTTCACCGCCAAGGCCGAGGCCAAGAAGCCGGCCGCCGTCCGCCTGGAACAGAAATCCCGTCTGGCGGAGGTGGAAGCCGAGATCGAAGCCCTGGCGCCGGCCGCCCAGCAGGCGCGCGAGGCCCTGGCCGCCGCCCGCCAGGCCCTGGCCCAGGCCGAAGCCGACCAGAAGGCCGCCCGCCGCGAGCCGCCAGCCTGCGAGCAGCGCCTCGGCCAGGCGCGCGCGGCCCTCGAAAAGCTGGAGCGGGAGGACGCCCGCCGCGAGGCCCAGGCCCAGTCCCTCGACGACATGATCACCCGGTTCGCCGCCGAGCTTGCGGAGGCCGAGGCGGGCCAGGCCGCTGTCCTGGCCGAGGTCGGCGTCCTGGGGGAGACCGCGGACCTGAGCGCGGACCTGGCCGCGGCGCGGACAGCGGCAGGCCCGGCCCGGGAAGCCGCGGCGGCGGCGCGCTCAGCCCTCGATGTGGAGACCCGCGAGCGGGATGGCCGGGCGCGACGCCTGGCGACCCTGATCCGCGAGCGGGACGACTGGTCGCGCCGGGCGCAGGCCGCAGCCCACCGCCTGGAGGTTCTGGGGAGCGACCGGGCGCGGGCCATCAGCGCCCTCGACCTCGCCCGGGAAGCGCCGCAGCAGCTTGAGGGCCGGCGCATCAGCCTGCTGGACGCCTTCGCCGCCGCCGAGGCCCGCCGGGCCCAGACCCATGACGCCCTGCAGGCCGGCGAGACGGCCCGCGGCGAGGCCGAACGGGGCCTGCGGGCCGCCGACGCCGCCGCCGCCCTGGCCCGGGAAGGCCGGGTCGCCCTGGATGCGCGGCTGGAGGCGGCGGTCGAACGCCTGGCCGAACTGGCCGAGCAGATTCGCGAGACCGCCCGGGTGGAGCCGGAAGACCTGGCCCGCCAGCTGGCCGACGAGGCCGTGGCCATTCCCGCCGACGCCGGCGGCATGGAGGCCCATCTGGCCGCCCTGGAACGGCAGCGGGAGTCCATCGGCGCGGTCAATCTGCGCGCTGAGGAAGAGGCCCGCGAGAGCGCGGCCCGGCTGGAGACCATGCAGACCGAGCGCGCCGACCTGACCGGCGCCATCGCCCGCCTGCGCCAGGGTATCGACGAGCTCAACAGCGAGGGCCGCGAGCGACTGACCGCGGCATTCGAGGTGATCAACGGCCACTTCAAGACCCTCTTCCAGACCCTGTTCGAGGGCGGCCAGGCCGAACTGCGTCTCGTGGAGTCCGACGATCCCCTGGAGGCGGGGCTCGAGATCTTCGCCTGCCCGCCGGGCAAGCGCATGGCCACCATGAGCCTGATGAGCGGCGGCGAGCAGGCGCTGACGGCTGCGGCCCTGATCTTTGCGGTCTTCCTGGCCAACCCCGCCCCGATCTGTGTGCTGGACGAGGTGGACGCCCCCCTGGACGACGCCAATGTGGACCGCTTCTGCAACATGCTCGACGAGATGCGCAGCCGCACCGAGACCCGCTTCATCACCATCACCCACAATCCGGTGACCATGGCCCGCATGGACCGGCTGTTTGGGGTGACCATGGCCGAGCGGGGCGTGTCGCAACTGGTCTCGGTGGACCTTCGTCAGGCCGAGGCCCTGGCCGCCGAATAGGCGCCACGGAAGCCGAATCGGGCGACTAGGCCGATACTCAAGACAAATCAAACAATTAGACACAGGCGCCAGCGCCTTGACGCTGTACCCTCGCCCCTTTAGGTTCCGCCGCGATCGAACCAGGGGCGCCGGCCGGCCGCCCATGCCCCCGGAAGGCGCCATCCGCTCATGTCGGAACCGACCGATCCGCACCAAGAGGCGCTGAAGCGTCTCGACGCACAGCTGGACGCGGTCAACGTCCAGCGCGCGGCGCGCGACCGGAACGGGAAGTTCGACACGGGCGCGATCGGCTCCGGCTACAAGCTGGTGGCGGAGCTGATCGGGGGTGTTCTGGGAGGGCTTGGCCTTGGCTGGCTCTTCGATCAATGGGCCGGAACCTCGCCCTGGGGCTTGCTCCTGGGCGTGCTAGTGGGTACCGCCCTGGCGATGTTCTTGATCTCGCGCTCTGCGGGACGCATGAGCGCGCAGGCGGCGGCGAAGGCCGGACCGGTTTCCTCGGTCCCCTTCGACGACGATGAAGATGACGACGACGGCTGGCCCGCGGGGCCTGGCCAGAACAAGAGGGACTGAGGCGTGGCCGATCCGATGCACCAGTTCGAGATCCAACAGGTTCTCGAACTTCCTGCTGTTGCGGGCTTCGATCTCTCGATCACCAATTCGGCCCTGTGGATGATCATCGCCGCGGCCAGCGTGACCCTGTTCTTCGCCGCGGCCTCGGCCAAGGCCGCCGTGGTGCCGGGCCGCCTACAGTCGGTGGGCGAGATGCTCTATGAGCTGATCCACAATCTGACCGACTCGATCATCGGCCACGAAGGCAAGAAGTACTTCCCCTTCGTCTTCACCCTGTTCGCCTTCATCCTGGCCATGAACCTGCTGGGTATGGTCCCCTATTTCTTCACCTCGACCTCGCAGCTGGCGGTGACCGCCACCCTGGGCGTCCTGGTGATCGCAGTGGTCATCGCCGTGGGCTTCGCCCGCAACGGCCTGGGCTTCTTCAAGCTGTTCGTCCCCTCGGGCGTGCCCTTCTTCGTCCTGCCCCTGGTGGTGGTGATCGAGGTCATCTCCTTCCTGGTCCGCCCGGTGACGCTGGCCCTTCGACTGTTCGGCAACATGGTCGGCGGCCACGTCGTCCTGAAGGTCTTCGGCGGCTTCGTCGTCTCGCTCGGCGCGCTCGGCGCGCTGGGGATCGTCGGCGCCCTGGTCACCCTGAGCGGCACCGTCGCCATCACCGCCCTTGAGTTCATGGTCGCGTTCCTGCAGGCGTTCGTCTTCGCCGTGCTGGCCTGCGTCTATCTGAACGACGTCGTGAACCTGCACAGCCACTGATCACGACCGACTGCTCACCCCGTTTCCCGACCCCATCGCTTACACGGAGCACTTTCGATGGATCCCCTTGCAGCTAAGTACATCGGCGCCGGCCTGGCGATGCTGGGCATGATCGGAGCCGGTATCGGCCTCGGCACCATGTTCGGCCAATACCTCAACGGCGCCCTGCGCAACCCGTCGGCCTCGGCCGGCGAGCGCCCGATGCTCTTCCTGGGCATGGCCCTGACCGAAGCGCTGGGCATCTTCGCCTTCGTGGTCGCGCTGCTGATCCTGTTCGCCGCCTAAGGCGAGACTATCCGTGCGTTGGGGGGCGGGCTGGAGAACGGCCCGCCTTTCGCATGACCCCGTCGTCGGGGTCCGCATTCCTCGCACGGCCCTGCGGAGACCCAACGGAGCGCCTTGATGGCCCAGACCACACCAGAGCTTGAGCCGGGCGGGGCGATCGTCGAGACGCCGCCGACCACCACGAGCTACGATCTGCACGAGAGCACGGAAGCCGCCGAGCACGGCTCGTCTGGCCTGCCCCAGTTCGAGTTCGGCTACTGGCCGGGCCAGATCTTCTGGCTGCTCATCGTTTTCGTCATTCTCTACGTCATCCTGTCCAAGCTGTTCCTGCCCCGGGTGGGCGGCGCCATCGAGGCGCGTGCAGCGAAGATCGAAGGCGATCTGGCTGACGCGCGGTCCGCCCGCGACGAGGCTGAACGCCAGTCGGCCGCCGCCGCTGCGGAGCTGGCCCAGGCCCGCGCCCGCGCCCAGAAGACCGCCGCTGACGCCAAGGCCGCCGCCAAGGCTGAGGCCGAGACCCGCAATGCGGCTGAGGAAGCCAAGCTGCACGAGCGTCTGGCCGCCGCCGAAGCCGGCATCCAGGCTGGCCGCGAGAAGGCTATGTCCAATGTGCGCAGCCTGGCCGCCGAGACCGCTGAAGCCATCGTCGAGAAGCTGAGCGGCCAGGCGCCGACCCGCGCCGAGGTGGACGCCGCGATCGCACGCAACGCGGCCTGAGGAGAGAGACGAGATGTCCTTTTTCGTGACCCCCGAATTCTGGGTTCTGGTCGCCGTCCTCATCTTCTTCGGGCTGCTGATCTATCTGAAGGTGCCCGCGGCCATGGCCAAGGCTCTGGACTCCCGCGCCGAGCGGATCCAGGCCGAGCTGGACGAGGCTCAGAACCTGCGGGCCGAGGCCGAGCGCCTGCTCACCGAGATCAAGGCGCAGCGGGAAGAGACCGAGCGCCTGGCCGCCGACATGCTGGCCCAGGCCAAGGAAGACGCCGAGCGCATGCGCAAGGACGCGGCCGTGAAGCTCGAGGAGCAGATCGTCCGTCGCACCGAGATGGCCGAACGCAAGATCGCCACCGCCGAGGCTCAGGCCATGGCGGACGTGAAGGCCGCGGCCGCCGAGCTCGCCGCTGAGGCCGCGCGCACCGTACTGGCCGGCCGTCTGGCGGCCTCGACCACCGATCCCCTGGTGGACAAGGCCATCGGCCAGATGGCGTCTAAGCTACAATAGTCGAAGACCTGCGGCGGCGTCTGAACAGGCGCCGCCCGCGGATCGCCACACGGTAGCGCCGCGGGACCAGCAGGCGCTCGGTCCTCAGCGTCATCTGCCAGAACACAGGCCCCACCTCGGGACTGCGCCGCAACAGGCGGCGCACCGGACGCAGGGTCTTGGGGTGCGCGCGCTGAAAGCGCACAAAGGCCCGGCGGGCCTTGTAGGAATTCCGCAGGATCAGGATCAGACCCACGGTCGCCACGGGAAGCCCCATGGGCCCCGGCAGGGGCGCGATCAGCACGCCGGCCAGCACGATCAGACCGCCCAGCGCCGTCAGCCCAAGCCGGAGCAGCCGGCGAGACAGCCGGGCATGGGCTCTGGGGGCGGTGCGGCCGTGAGGCTGCGCGGACAAGGCGAGAGACACGCTGAAAACCTGGGATGACGCGCGGGTGGGACCCATCCGGGGAGGCGAGGCTCCCGCGCGTCTTCCTCATATGTGCAGCGTTCGTCCGAAAGTAAGGCGACAGCTGGGCCCATTTCGGGCCCGGCTGTTGCTATTCCGCAGCGAGCGGCGCCGGCGCCACACCTGCCTCCGGTTTCCAGGTCAGGCGTGGCTTGCGGGCGGCCAGGGTCTCGTCCAGCCGGCGCATGGGGGCCAGGTAGGGCGCGCCCTTGAAGCGGTCGGCGTCGCCGGCCTTGGCGGCCTGGGCCAGAGCGATCAGGGCCTCGCAGAACCGGTCGAGCTCCTGTTTGGACTCCGTCTCGGTCGGCTCGATCAGCATCGCCCCATGCACCACCAGCGGGAAGTACATGGTCATCGGGTGGAAGCCCTCGTCGATCATCGCCTTGGCGAAGTCGAGGGTCGTGACGCCGGTTCCCTCCAGCCAGGAATCGTCGAACAGGGCTTCGTGCATGCACGGCCCCTCGGGGAAGGCCGGGGTCATCACGCCGGAGAGCCGGGCCTTGATGTAGTTGGCGTTGAGGACGGCGTCCTCGGCCACCTGCCGCAGCCCATCGGCGCCATGGCTGCGCATATAGGCGTAGGCCCGGACGAACATGCCCATCTGGCCGTGGAAGGCGCTCATGCGGCCAAAGGCCTTAGCGGCTTCCTCGACGGTCTCCTCCACCAGGGTCAGGCCCTCAGGCCCATGCACCACCCAAGGCGCCGGGGCGAAGGGCGCCAGCGCTTCAGACAGCACCACAGGGCCCGCGCCTGGCCCGCCGCCCCCGTGCGGGGTGGAGAAGGTCTTGTGCAGGTTGATGTGCATGGCGTCGACGCCCAGGTCGCCGGGCCGCACCCGGCCGACGATTGCGTTGAAGTTGGCGCCGTCGCAGTAGAAATAGGCCCCGGCCGCATGGGTCAGCCGGGCGATCTCGATGATGTCGCGCTCGAACAGGCCGCAGGTGTTGGGGTTGGTGACCATGATGGCCGCCACGTCCGGACCGAGCTTGGCCTCCAGGTCGGCCAGGTCCACCCGTCCATCGTCGGTCTGGGCGATCTCAGTCACCGAATAGCCGACGAAAGCCGCGGTGGCCGGATTGGTGCCATGGGCTGAGGTGGGCACCAGCACCCGGCGACGGGGATCGCCCTTGGCCTCATGGGCCGCCCGGATGGCCAGCAGGCCGCACAGTTCGCCATGCGCCCCGGCCTTGGGCGACAGGGCCACGGCCGGCATGCCGGTGAGCGTCTTCAGCCAGTGTGACAGCCGGTCCATGAGGGTCAGCGCCCCTTGGATCGTCGGCAGAGGCGCCATGGGATGCAGGTCGGCGAAACCGGCCAGCCGCGCCATCTTCTCGTTCAGGCGCGGATTGTGCTTCATCGTGCACGAGCCCAGGGGATAGAGGGCCAGGTCGATGGCGTGGTTCTTCTGCGACAGGCGCACATAGTGGCGCATGGCTTCCGGCTCCGACAGGCCAGGCAGGCCGATCGGGCTCTTGCGGACCAGGTCGCCGAGGTCGTCGGCGGTGGCCTCAGCAGCCGGCAGGTCGACGCCGGTCTTGCCCCAGCCGTCCCGCTCGAAGATCAGGGCCTCGTCCTGCAGCAGGCCGCGGCCGCCGGTGAGGGAGGCGAAGCCGGAGTTCAGAGGCTGAACATCCTCGGGCCGGGTGGGCCGGCCGACATTCTGCATGGTCATCAGCCGATCCTCCGGGTCAGGGCCTGGGCGAAGGCGTCGATATCCTCATCCAGGGTCGTTTCGGTCGCCGCGCAGAGCAGGACGTCGTCCAGGCCGGCGGACGGGTCGAGCCTGGCGAAGGGCACGCCGGCGACGATCCCATCCTCCAGCAGCGCCTCGACCATCTGGGTCGCATCGCCCGGCAGGCGGATGGCGATCTCGTTGAAATAGCGCTTGGTCAGCACCTCGACGCCAGGAACGGCGCCCAATGAGGCCGCCAGATGCTGGGCCTTGGCGTGGTTGATGGCCGCCAGCTGCCGCAGGCCGGTCTCGCCCAGCAGGGAAAGGTGCACGGTGAAGGCCAGCGCACACAGGCCGGAATTGGTGCAGATGTTGGAGGTCGCCTTGTCCCGACGGATATGCTGCTCGCGGGTCGACAGGGTCAGCACGAAACCCCGGCGGCCGTCGGCGTCCACGGTCTCGCCGCACAGTCGGCCCGGCATCTGGCGGACCAGCTTCTCCTTGCAGGTGAACAGGCCGATATAGGGACCGCCGAAATTCAGCGCATTGCCGATGGACTGGCCCTCGGCCACGGCGATGTCGGCGCCCATCTCGCCCGGCGACTTGAGCAGGCCATAGGAGATCGCCTCGGTGGTCACCACGATCAGCAGGGCGCCGGCCGCATGGGCGGCCTCGGCGATCTTGGTCACGTCGGTGGCCACGCCGAAGACATTGGGGGTCTGGACCACCACGCAGGCGGTTTCCGAATCGATGGCGTCGATCACTGCGGCCTCGGCGTCGATGGCGACGGTCTGGCGCACGATGTCCATGCCCTCGGCATGGGCGATGGTCTGGGTGGTGGCGGCGTAGTGAGGATGCAGGCCGCCCGACAGCACCGCCCGCTTCCGGCGGGTGACGCGTCTGGCCATCATCACCGCCTCGGCGCAGGCCGTGGAACCGTCATACATCGAGGCGTTGGCCACATCGAGGCCGGTCAGGGCCGCGACCTGGGTCTGAAACTCGAACAGGACCTGCAAGGTGCCCTGGGCGATCTCGGGCTGGTAGGGCGTGTAGCTGGTCAGGAATTCCGAGCGCTGAATGATGTGGTCCACGGTCGCCGGCACATGGTGGCGATAGGCCCCAGCCCCACAGAAGAACGGCCCGGCGCCGGCCGCCCGGTTCAGGCCCGCCAGGGCCGACAGCTCACGCTCGACCTCCAGCTCGCCGGCATGGTGCGGGAGATCGAAGGGCTCGGACTTGCGGGCGGCGGCCGGCACGTCGGCGAACAGGTCATCGATGGACGCAGCGCCGATCACGCCCAGCATCTGGGCGCGGTCGTCGGGCGTGAGCGGCAGGTAGCGCATGGGGCTTACAGGGTCTCCAGGAAGGCGTCGTAGGCGGCGCGGTCCATCAGCGCCTCATAGGCCGAGGCGTCAGCGATCTTCACCTTGGCGAACCAGCCCTCGGCCTCCGGCGCCTGGTTGACGGTTTCGGGGGCCTCGGCCAGGGCGGTATTGGCCTCAAGCACCTCCCCCGACAGCGGAGCGTAGACGTCCGAAGCCGCCTTGACGCTCTCGACCACGGCCAGGCCCTCGCCGGCGGTGACGCTCTTGCCGACCTCGGGGGTCTCGACGAAGACCACGTCGCCCAGCTGCTCGGCGGCGTAGGCGGTGATCCCGATGGTGGCCACGTCCCCGTCCAGGGAAACCCACTCATGATCCTTGGTGAAGCGCATCTCGGGACGTTCCTTCTCTAAACCTTGCGCACATAACGATGGGGGACGAATGGGGTGGCGACCACCTGGGCGGCCTGGGCCCGGCCCCGCACGATCACCTTCAGCTCCGTCCCAGCCGCAGCCAGGGCCGGCGGCACAAAGCCCAACGCGATGGGATAGCCGAGACTGGGGGAAAAGCCGCCGGAGGTGATGACGCCGACCACCGCGCCCTCTGCGTCGGCGATCTCGGCGCCTTCCCGGGCCGGGGCGCCCTCGACCTTCAGACCCACGGCCTTCCGGGTCAGCTCGCCCGCCAGCTCGGCGGTGATGCGGCTGGCGCCAGGGAAGTCCCGGGCGTCGCGACGCTTCTTGGAGACCGCAAAACCCAGGCCCGCCTCGATGGGCGACACCGTCTCGTCCAGGTCATGGCCATAGAGGGGAAGCCCGGCCTCCAGGCGCAGGCTGTCACGGGCGCCCAGGCCGATGGGTCGGACCCGCTCATCGGCCAACAGGGTGTTCCAGATGCGCAAAGCCGCCTCGCCCGGCACGGAGATCTCGTAGCCGTCCTCGCCGGTGTAGCCCGAGCGGGAGATGATGGCGTCGACCCCGAAGGCCTGGAGAGCGGCGGTCTCCATAAAGGCCAGTTTTGCGGCGTCGGGCGCATGATTGGCCAGCACTTCGGCGGCCTTGGGGCCCTGCAGCGCCATCAGCGCCCGGTCCTCCAGGCGATCGATTCGCACCTGGCCCGCCAACTCGGCGTCGATGACCTTGAAGTCGTTTTCCTTGCAGGCGCCGTTGACCACCACGAACAGGCCGTCGTCATCGGGGCGGCCGGCCATCAGGTCGTCGATGATCCCGCCCTTCTTGTTCAGAAGAACCGAATAGCGCTGCTTGCCGGGCTTCAGACCGATGAAGTCGCCGGGCGTCACCTCTTCGAAGGCCGAGAGCGGCGAAACCCCGCGCAGGCGCGCCTGGCCCATATGGGAGACGTCGAACAGGCCGGCGTTCTCGCGGGTCCAGAGGTGCTCCTTGAGCACCCCGTCCCTGTACTGCACCGGCATGGAATAGCCGGCGAAGGGCACCATTCGGGCCCCGGCCTCAAGATGGGCGGCGTGGAGCGGCGTCTTCTTTAGCGTCTCTTCCGACACGGCGGGTCTCCGGCTGATGTTGCGACGCGCCGGGGGCCTTGTCGCCCATTCCCAACACGCGCCCCCGCTGTCCCTGAGCCTGAGAGATTTAGAGGCGGACAAGCGAGCCCGCGCCCATTGCTCCTTCGGCGAGCCCTACCTTCGGCGGGCTGCTTTCCAGCGTTCATCAGCTCTTCGCGGTCCGTTTGCCTGAGCGTTTCCGGGGCGGTTGCGCCTTCGGCGCCGACCCCGTGAAGGGCCGGTCTCTCCCGCGAGGAGATGAGCGGAAACTCCGCGATCGCCGGGCGGGAGTCAACGCGCAAAGTCAGCGCAGCCACCCGCCCGGCGGGGGCGCCTCAGCAACAGGCGGGGGCCGGCTCCGCCTTGGCCGGCGCACCGCAGCAGGCCGCCGCCGCAGGGGTTTGGTCCATGGCCGGCACATCGTCCTCGCCATAGGTGACCGCCTCGCCAAAGGTGTGGAAGGTTTCCCAGCGCAGGCCCGCCGGGTCGCTGACCCAGGCCTTGTCGGAGCGGGCGTAGCAGCAGGTGGCGTTCTCCTGGTCGAAGGTCGTCTCGCCGGCGGCCTTCAGCCGGGCGGAAAGATCGGCCAGTTCGCCGGCCTCATCGACCTGGATGCCCAGGTGATCGAGGCCGGCCTGCGCCCCATGGGTGGAGATGGCGAAGTTCACCCGCGGGTCGTCCAGCATCCACTTGGCGTAGTCGTCCTTCACCACCGCCGGCGCGGCGCCGAACAGGGTGGCGTAGAAACCGATGGACCGGTCGAGGTCCTCGACCGAGACGTGGACATGCAGACGCTTCATGAGAGACTCCTGATTGGCCATCACCCACGGCGGCGACCCGTTCGCCCCCTCAGATGAATTCGATAATTCGACGATTATAGAATAATAGAGACCCGTCAAGTCCAGGGCCGCCACCCCCTCGGATTTGGGGCGACTACATGCGTTCGGGGGTCTCGATACCCAGCAGGGTGAGGGCCAGCTCCAGCTGGCGCAGGGTGGCTGCGGCCAGGGCCAGGCGCGACGCCTTGACCGGCGGCTCGGCGATCAGGATCGGGCAGGCCGCATAGAACCGCGAGAAGGCCTGGGCGAGCTTATAGGCGTGATCGGCGATGAAGTTCGGCGCCTTGCGCTCATAGGCTTCAGCCGAAGCCTGGTCGAAGGCGTCCAGCAGCAGGGCCAGCTCCCGCTCGGCCGGCTCGGCGATGACGATCTCGCCAGGCTCAGCGCCCTCGTCGGCGGCCTTGCGCAGGACCGATTTCACCCGCACGGCCTGATAGAGCAGATAGGGGCCGGTCTTGCCCTCGAAGCTGGTGAAGCGGTCGAGGTCGAACACATAGGAGGTGCCGCGGAAGTTCTGCAGATCGGCGAACTTCAGCGCCGCCACGGCGACCTTGTGGGCGGTGTCCTCGAAGGCCTCGGGGCCAAGCCCGCCGCCGAGATCGGCCTCCTTGAGACGCTCGCGGGCCTTGTCGCGGGTCATCTCGATCAGGTCGTGCAGCTTGAGCACCCCGCCCTCGCGGGTCTTGAAGGGCTTGCCGTCGGTCCCGTTCATGGTGCCGAAGCCGATATGCTCCAGGCTGCCCTCTTCGGCGTAGCCGGCGAGATAGGCCGCCCGGAAGACAATCTCGAAGTGATCGGCCTGCCGCTGGTCCACCACATAGAGGACGTGGTGGGGATCAAAGCTCTGCTTGCGGTCCAGGATGGTGGCCAGATCGGTCGTGCCATACATGGCCGAGCCTTCGGAGGACACCACCAGCAGGGGCGGCAGCTCGCGCTTGTCCCCCTGGCGGTTCACGCGAATGATGCGCGCGCCCTGGTCCTCGACCAGCAGGGCCTTGGCCTCCAGGTCCTTGACCATGTCAGGGATCAGGGGGTCGGCGTCGCTCTCGCCCTTCCAGAGGTCGAAATCCACCCCAATGGCGTGGAAGTCCCGGGCCAGGGCCACCTGGGTCACCCTGGCGAAGTGCCGCCACAGCAGGTGATAGCCCCGGTTATGCGTCTGCAGTTCGGCGGTCAGCTTGCGGGCCCGGTCGCGGTAGTCGGGGTCTTCCTTGCCCTTGGCCGCAGCGGCCGGATAGAGCCGGTCGAGATCGGCCAGGCTGATCCGTTCGTCCAGGGCGGCGAAGGCCTGGGCCTCGTCATCGGGCGTCAGCGGCGTGGACCGGGCGTTCACCTGCTCGACCAGTCTGGCGACGAAGGGGTCCTCGTCGCAGACCGCGCCGATCAGCAGGCCCATCTGATAGCCCCAGTCGCCGAAATGGGCGTCGCCGACCACCTCGTCGCCGCGGAACCGGTAAAGCCGCTTGATCGCCTCGCCGATGATCGAGGAGCGCAGATGCCCCACATGCATCGGCTTGGCCACATTGGGACCGCCATAGTCCACCAGCACCCGCCGCGGCGCGGCCACCGCGCCGGCGCCCAAGCGCGGATCGGCGGCGATCTCATTGGCCCGAGCCGACAGGGCCTCGGGCGCCACACGCATATTGATGAAGCCGAGCCCGGCGATCTCCACGGAGGCCAGACGCGGGTCCTTGGCGAGTTCGGCCACCACGCCGGCGGCGATCTCGCGCGGATCGCGCCGGGCCTGCTTGGCGGCGGCGAGCGCGCCATTGCACTGAAAATCGGCCAGGTCGGGCCGGTCGGACGGGGTCACACGGCCAAGCTCGGCCGACAGACCCGCAGAGGCGAAGGCGGCCGAAACCGCCTCCCCCAGGCCGCGCTTGAGATCGGTCATGGGTTGGCTTGGGCGGCCCCAGTGGCGACGTCGGTCACGACATCGATACGGAAGCGCTTACCGGCGCGGTTAAATTCCGCCATCTGCGGGGTGACGTCGAAACCCACCAGGATCTCGAAATTGGCCCCGCTGGTGGTCAGCTGGGCCCGCGGGATCACGATGCCCTCGAGCATCTGACGCACATAGGTGCGGTCTTCCCCGGAGGAGAAGGACACCGGCAGGTCGAAATATTCCTTGGCGATGACCGCGTCGTTGCGCTTGGTCACGGCCACCCAGTAGCGATAGGTCTTCTGAGAGCCCTGCGCGGCCGGCCCGCGGCCCAGCTCGAACAGGACCTCCATGGCGACCTTGATCGGCTCATCGTCCTCATAGGAGCAGCCGGCGGAAATCCCCTGGATCTCACCGGAATAGCCCACCGCGGCCGAAGCCTCGCGCCCGCCCTCGAACTCCACATAGCGGCCGGCGTCATACAGCACCTTGGCGAAGGGGCACGGGCCCGCGTTGCGCAGCTGCGGCAGAGGCGCCTGACGGTCGCCCCATTCGGACTCGCGGCGGCGGCGGTCCGAAGCCTGTTCCTGTCCGTCGGCCTCCTGGCCGCGTCGGTTTTGAGCCGCGCTCTCCAGGGGGAACGAGGTGACGGCGAGCGCCAGGGCGAGGACCGATAGCAGGGAACGGCGCATAAAACGTCCAACTCTGTCGGCGCGGTGGGACCGCGCATGAGATGCCTCTACTAATGGTTCTCGATTGAGGCCGCAACGCGGCTGGCGGCGTGGGCGCAGAACCCTTAGATTTCGCCCCATGACCGCCTCCCCCGTCCGCACGCCCCTGACTGTCCTGCTGGCCGCCCCCCGGGGCTTCTGCGCCGGCGTCGACCGGGCCATCCAGATCGTCGAGCGGGCCATCGAGAAATTCGGGGCGCCGGTCTATGTCCGCCATGAGATCGTCCACAACCGGCATGTGGTCGAGCGACTGCGCAGCCTGGGCGCCATCTTCGTCGAGGAGCTGGACGAATGCCCCGACGACCGGCCGGTCGTCTTCTCCGCACACGGGGTGCCCAAGTCGGTGCCGGCCGAGGCCGGCCGCCGGCAGATGCTCTATCTCGACGCCACCTGCCCCCTGGTCTCCAAGGTCCATGTGGAGGCCCAGCGCCACCATGAGGCCGGCAAGGAGATCGTGCTGATCGGCCACGCCGGCCATCCCGAGGTCATCGGCACCATGGGCCAGCTGCCCGACGGCGCGGTGACCCTGATCGAGACCGTGGAGGACGCCTTGGCCTTCACGCCGAAGGACCCGGCCAATCTGGCCTTCGCCACCCAGACCACGCTTTCGGTGGACGACACGGCCGGCATCGTCGCAGCCCTGCGCGCCCGCTTTCCCCTGATGGCCGCCCCCCACAAGGAGGACATCTGCTACGCCACCACCAACCGCCAGGAGGCGGTGAAGTCGGTCTCGACCCGGGCCGACCTTCTGCTGGTGATCGGCTCGGCCAATTCCTCCAATTCGGTGCGCCTGGCCGAGGTCGGCGCCCGGGCCGGCTGCCCGGCCCACCTGATCGATGACGCCCAGGCCCTGGACTTCGCCTGGCTCGACGGCGTCCGCACGGTCGGCGTCACCGCCGGGGCCTCGGCCCCTGAGGACCTGGTCCAGGGGGTGATCGACCGCCTGGCCGAACGCTTCGACCTGACCATCGAGATGGAGGAAGCCGCCCGCGAGGCCGTGACCTTCAAGCTGCCCCGGGTGCTCAGCGAAGCGGAGTCGGCCTAGTCCGCGGACCGAAATATCGGCAGGGCGCCGTTCGCCGTCTTGACCGCGCCAGCGGCCTCGCCCATGCCCGCGCCATGGCCGTCTATACCGACATCTCCGATGAAGAGCTCTCCCAGCTCCTCGCCCGCTACGACCTGGGCCAGGCCCAGACCTTCAAGGGCATCGCCGAGGGGGTGGAGAACTCCAACTTCCTGCTGGAGACCGATCGGGCCCGGTTCATCCTGACCATCTATGAGCGGCGGGTGAAGCGCGAGGATCTGCCCTTCTTCCTTGGCCTCATGCGCTGGCTGGCTGACCATGACTACCCGTGCGCCACGCCCATGCCCGGCCGGGACGGCGAGCTGATCCAGGAGATCCGGGGCAAGCCCGCGGCCATCGTCTCCTTCCTGCCCGGGCTGTCCGTGCGAAGGCCCTCGGCCATCCACTGCCGCGAGGCGGGCGAAGGCCTGGCGCGGCTGCACCTGGCCGCAAGCGACTTTCCCATGACGCGGGAGAACAGCCTGGGACAACCGGCCTGGGCGCCCATGTTCGAGCGCCTCAAGCCCGCCGCCGAGGGGCTCAAGCCGGGCCTGGCCGCCACCATCTCCGCTGACCTCGAAATGCTGGCCCAAGCCTGGCCGCAGGACCTGCCGCGGGGTGTCATCCATGAGGACTACTTCCCCGACAACGTCTTCTTCCAGGGCGAGCGGTTCGCCGCGACCATCGACTTCTACTTCGCCTGCGTGGACATGCTGGCCTACGACATCGCCGTCGCGCTGAACGCCTGGTGCTTCGAAGCGGACGGCAGCTTCAACATCACCAACGCCCGGGCCCTGGTGGCGGGCTATGAGCGCCACCGGCCTCTGAGCGCCGCCGAGCGGGCCGCCCTGCCGATCCTGGCTCACGGGGCGGCCATGCGCTTCTTCCTGACCCGGCTGAACGACTGGGGGGCGACCCCGGCCGGCGCCCTGGTCCGCCCCAAGGACCCGCTGGAGTACGAGCGCAAGCTGGCCGTCCACCGCAGCGCCGCCGACCTCGTCCTGTTCGGGGCAGACTCGTGACGCCCAAGGTCACGGTCTTCACCGACGGCGCCTGCAGCGGCAATCCCGGCCCCGGCGGCTGGGGCGCCATCCTGATCTTTGGCGACAAGGAAAAGGAGATCTGCGGCGGCGAGCCGGCCACCACCAACAACCGCATGGAGATGATGGCCGCCATCCAGGCCCTGGAGACGCTGAACCGTCCCTGCCATGTGGAGCTGCACACCGACAGCCAGTACGTGATGAAGGGCATCACCGAGTGGCTGCCCGGCTGGAAGGCCCGCGGCTGGAAGACCGCCGCCAAGGCGCCGGTGAAGAACGCCGACCTCTGGATGCGCCTGGACGAGGCGCGCCTGCGCCATCAGGTGGACTGGCGCTGGGTCAAGGGCCATGCCGGCCATGTGCTGAACGAGCGGGCCGACGCCCTGGCGGGCAAGGGCCTGCGCGAGGCCCAGGCCGCCCGGGTCTGATCAGCCGAGCGCCAGGTAGCCCAGATAGGCGATGTAGGCGATCAGGAAGGCCGCGCCTTCCAGCCGCTGCAAGCCGCCGCCCGTGCGCAGGAACACCGCCAGCAGGCCCGTGGCGCCCAGCAGCACCCAGATGTCCAGGCTGGCGATCTCCGGCGGAATGCGGATCGGATAGACCATGGCCGTGGCGCCCAGCACGCCGAACACATTGTAGATGTTCGACCCGATCACATTGCCCACCGCCACGTCGGAATGGCGGCGCAGGGCGGCGATCACACAGGCCACCATCTCCGGCAGGGACGTGCCGACGGCCACAATGGTCAGGCCGATAATGGTCTGGGACACCCCGAAGCCTTCGGCCAGATCGATGGCGCCGCTGACCAGCAGGCGCGCGCCCAGGACGGTGAGGGCGATCCCGGCCGCCGCCATCAGCAGGAACTTGCCGACCACTCTCAAGTCAGCCTTCGGACGGGCCACGTCAGAGGCGGCGTCTTCGGCGGCCATCCGGCCCCGCTCGCGGATATAGGCCACGGCGATATAGGCGATCAGCACCGCCACCAGGAAGGCGCCGAACCACCGGTCGATGAAGCCGGCCAGCACGGCCAGCAGGGCGGCGGCCGAGGACAGAGCCAGCACGATCATGTCGCGACGGATGGCCGACGGCCGGATCATGATCGGCGAGATGACCGCGGTCACCCCCAGGATCAGCAGGATGTTGGCGATGTTGGAGCCCATCACATTGCCCACGGCGATGCCGGGGGAGTGCTGGAGCGCCGCCATCAGGCTGGTCACCAGCTCAGGCGTCGAGGTGCCGAACCCCACAATCACCAGGCCTGTCAGCAGGGGCGAGACCCCCAGGGTGCGGGCGACGCCGACCGCCCCCCGGACCAGGGATTCGCCGCCCACGGCGAGCAAGATCAATCCGCCAAGAATGAGCAGGGCGATAATCATCGGGATCGGATGTCTCCATGGGAGCCTAAAGGCCCCGTTTCGCATCTGGCGCCCGCGCTGGCCGGGCGGCGAACAAGACGATCCAACGCACAATGCGACAAGATCGGTCCGAGCCCAGTCATCGAGCGCCCTCGATGCGGTCCGACATCACAGTCACCATGACTGTCAGAGGGGCCCGGCCCGCAGCGCCCAGATTGGGAGCGAGACCAAGACTGTCAAGGCCGGTCGCCCCTGGGGCGAGGCCGGTCGTCACGGCCGGAGGGACAGGTCCTCCTCCATCGCCTCCATCGCCTCCATTTCCAGGGCCTTGCGGCGGGCCTCGGCCTCGCGCGGGTCGACCCGGTGGCTGACCGACGCCAGGCTGGAGGCCAGCGCCTGGCC
>TARA_R100000935_G_scaffold39809_1_pt1 | contig 17399 bp, 17 predicted proteins | sample TARA_R100000935 | Tara Oceans TARA_R100000935 (sample SAMEA2621502) | marine metagenome | biome: marine biome (ENVO:00000447); feature: surface water layer (ENVO:00002042); material: "saline water (ENVO:00002010), including plankton (ENVO:xxxxxxxx)" | depth 5 m | reverse complement strand
GTGACCCCGATTGGATTCGAACCAATAACCTGCCCCTTAGGAGGGAACCGTTCATAGCGCTATTCCTTCTTTGATTTCTGCTGCTTGGGTGTCTGTACAGGGTCTTCCTGTACATGGTTTGTACGAAAACGAGCTCTGACATCGGCCTCATCCGTCTCTGCATGGGCGTAAATGCGCATGGGCAAATTGGGGTCTGACCAGCGCCCAGCCTTGGCTGCGGTGACCGGATCGACGCCTTGGCGGACAACCAATTCCGTAAAGAAGCCGTGCCGCCCAGCCGGATGCGCAGACAAGTATTGGATGCCAGCCCGCTTGCAGATGGTCTTCCAGCGCGTGTTGTAGCCTGTCGAGCTGCCATAGCCGAAAACACGCGGCTTCATGAACTTACCGGTCTTGCGGTTCTTTGGCCGCTTCGGTGGCAAGGCCAACAGTTCGTCCATCATCTGCGGTGAAACGGTGATCCAGCTCTCCGGGTGACCCTTCTGGGCCTTCACCCTGACCTTGTTCTCGGCAGGCCGCAGATCGTCAGGCTCCAATGAAACGGCCTGATCAATCCGTGCCGCCGTTTCGAACATGAACCGGACCAACGCCGCGTTGTACGGATCGGCGGCGCTACAAAACGCCTCGATCCATTCCTTGTCGGATGGGATTCGTTCCACCCTACTAAGCTTCCCACGCCGCCGGTCTTGGGCAATCCGTTCGAACTTGTCGTAGGGTTTCACCCGTATCAGTGGTGTGCCTTCCAACTCGTGGGCGTTGTTTATCACTGCGCTGGCGGGCGTTACGATCTCGCGCCACCATGTGTCTGTGGAAGCTTTTGGCTTCAGCTTCGGCCCCAAACCTTTCAGCAACGCACCGGAAATCGCTCGCAACGGCATATTCCCAATTTCCTCAACGACCGGGATCAACTGCTTCGCTGCCTTCGATGACGCGTTGTACAGCATAATCGCATCCGAAAACGTTTTGCTTGGCTCATCTCCGAGCAAATATTGACGGATTTGGTTTTCCGTTTCACGCGCTACCCAGTCTTCTGCGCCTGCTTTTGTAGTCGAGTGAGTGCTGTGTCGGTATGTACCGGTGATCGGGCGACCGTTGTATTCGATCTTGCCGTAGACGTAGAAGTAGCGCCCCCTCTCGACAATTTTGAGCGGCATGACTGACCTCCTTCAAATATGGTGTCGATCTGGGCAGGTGTGATCAGCATGGTCCGCCCCAGACGATAAAATGCGCCGGTATCATTCGCCCGCTCGCGCAAGGTGCGTTCAGAAATTTCAATCTCTCGCTCAGCCATGATCTCGACCCATTGAGCTGGCGTCTTGCCAAGCCCTAGGATTTGCGAGCTGTCTGCTTTGTCGATCTCTGCCATTTCAGTCGTCCTTATCCAGATGAATTGAATTCGCTGTACGCATAGAATCGCTTGTTCCGCACCTTCTGACGTGGTCAGATGGAATGAAACGAAAATATACGTCATTTTGTGCTATGTTTATACAAAAGTGCGCAATGGTCAATTAGGAAACTTGCATGCCGCGAGAAGATGCTGATTTGTTTGCTGAGATAGGCGCGCGCCTAGCGATCTGTCGCAGCGAAATAGGTGTGTCTCAGGCTGCGATGGCAGAAGCCGTTGGCGTCTCGCATAGGGCGTACCACAGCTACGAAAAAGGAAAGCGCGGAGTCCCTGTCGAAGCCTTGGTCAAGATGCAGGACAAGTACGAGGTTGACGTCGCTTGGTTGCTACTCGGCACGAAATCAATCCGCGCCGGTCACGATTTCGATGCGCTGAAACGAATTGAGGCATCTCTCGATCAGTACCTAGAGAGCGCCAACATCAAGATAAAAAGTGAGAAGCGTGGGGCAATCGTCGCGCGCTGGTATGAATCACACGTCAAGGGTCGGGAAGTAACAGATGATGAAGTCCACACCTGGGTCGAATTCGCAAGGGAGTAACCAGATGCAACCACCAAGTGATAACTGGAAGCGTATCCGTCGGGCAGCTTTGGAACGGGCGCAACGAACCGCTATCGACCCGTTGACGCCGCTCTATGACTTATACTTGGGCGTCTGTACTGTGTATTTCGCGGGCTTCCTCTATTTCAACTTTGTGGCCCATGGCGCGGACCTCAACTTGTTTACGGCAGGCTTGCTCATTGCCGCGGCTGTTGCAGGCGCGCTTATTCCGCTTCTAACCGGATCTGTTATCACTCTACACTTTGCCAGCCAACGGCTGGAAAGACTAATGAATGAACGGATCTGATCGCCGCCTGTACAAGTTCAGCGGACCAACCGAGTACGCTCTTCAAAACTTGGAGCGTGGGGTGATCTTTTGCCAGCACTATTCGGCCTACAATGATCCCTTTGAGTTCTGGAGCAATGTTCAAGAAGGTGCTCCAAACCCTCATAAAGAACCTGAACGGTTCATGGCAGCGAAAAAGGCTTGGGGTGCAGAACGGATGCCCGATGATGATGAATACCTCGTCGAGTTTTTTGACGCATGTGTTGAAGAACAGCCGTCATTCAGAAAGTGGAGGGAAAGCACAAGGATAGCCTGCTTCGGATCGGAACCGGATAATCTGCTTATGTGGTCTCACTATGCAGATGGGCTGCGTGGCTTTTGCCTAGTATTCGATGACACTGAAATTCTGGAAGCGAGTCCTCGAAGCTCCTTTGCCGTCGATGTCACCTATGTTGATGCCCCGCCCAATGCTGATGCCTTTGTGTATGCGATTTGTAGTGAACTAATCGATTACAACGAAATGGCGATTGGTGAGGCCGAGAGCCAAGCCAAACACCGAGGTAAAATCGATCCATTCTTGGAAGATCATAGAAAGGACTTGGAGAGATCAATTCTTGGCTGGCAAGAGATCATGCAGATGGTTTTCGCGACAAAACCTATCGACTGGTCATATGAGGCGGAAAGACGGTTGCTAGTACAAGCAAGTACTGAATCTCACGACCCGCTGTTCCTGTCTTACCCAAGCACCGCTTTACGTGAAGTCCTGATTGGGGAGCGTATGTCAGTTACCTTTCGAGATCGTTTGGGAGAGATTATCTCTAAAGCCTATCCAGAAGTTTTAGTCCGAACCGCGAAACGATCCCCTTCGAAGTTCCGGTTGGAAATCAAATAGGCTGCGTCAGTTTTCCGTCCTTTTCGATATTAGAAAACAACTCAGCTTCCCTCAGCTAGATGCATTCTGCCAAGCAAGAAGAGACAGTGCCGCGTGTCCAACCTATGACCCAAACTTACACGAGAATATGCTTGGAATTCTTTACGGCCTAGCATTTCGACACTACCCTTGTAGAGCATCGACAGAATCATTGTTTGCAAGGTCAATACCCTGGGAGCGCAATACATATTGGTTCAGTGCATCGCGTACTGAAACGTAAGAACAAGTGATCGGCGGAAAGGCAGAGCTTACAGGTTGGCCATTTGTGTGCCGTATTTCAGCTTTTGTCAGGGGGCCATCATTGGTCGCCGCCGGGAACGCGAATACGTTATGGATCACAGCAGGCAATTCAGAGTTGTGGTCTACAATTTCTCTCAAGGCTTTTTCATAAAAAATCTGCTTGGCGATGTCGGGCCATCCCGGAGCCGTTCCCGCATTCTTAGCTGCGTAGTATTTGGCGTCGACGATAGTAAATGATGACTGATGCTCCAGAATTATGTCCGTTTGCATTCCCTTGCTGCGTGGATCTTGCATGAGAGAGCCTTGGTGCAAATAGAAGGGCTTTGGCAGTTCACTGTTCCAGTTCCGCATGGTGTCGTAGGGGGAGCGTTTGATGGTTTCGCGTAGAATTGTCTCCCAAACAGTGTGAAAGTCCTCGACGCCAAACACGAAAGAACCACTCGCTGATGCTCGTGTTTCGCGAAGATAATAGCGTAAATACTCAGCTAAGAAAATTGACCTTGCTGAATAAAGTGACGGCAGCATCGCTTCTAGTTTCCGAGCCCAAATTGTTCGTGGGAACGGCGGGCGTTGACACGACAAGAGTTCTTCGCGGCGGCTGAATGTGCCGGTCAGCCACCACGAATGTGCAAGATGAATTTCACGAATGACTGCTGCCTGTATCTGGGAAAGAAGTGCGTCAGAACTCCTCGTAGAGCGGCTGCTGCGGATGTCGCTAAAGATTGGTTGGCCTTTATGCCCCGGTATCGCAACCTCGCGCTTGACGGTTCTCATCCAGTCGGGCTTTCCCGAGTTTACGGTCCGTTGGCGTTTGCGCTCTGCGAAAAGGCCATGATCTCGGAAGTCATCTGCCAATCGTTTGATAACTGACAAAGATCCGGGGTTGCCCGCCTCACCATCATCGTCATAGTCCCGCTTTGACACCTCGACGCCGAACCTTGCCAGCGCCCGCATGGTCAGGGACGCAGTTTCAAGATCAGTAACCGGATCACCCGTTCCTGATTCCCTTGGAAGAAACGCTACTGCGCCCTCGTCCGGATGATGTATCAGGCCGCAAAAATGAACAGTCTCCCTTTCGTCAATACGTCCGATACCCCATTCGCGCATTGCAGAAAGCACCGTATCAGCATGTCGGTCAAGAACGGCTACAGGATCGCGATCAGACAAGAAGACAGGTAAGTCAGCTCGCATCTTCGACGGTCTCTTCCGGTTCCGTGGCATCGACATCCGAGGCTGCATTCAGAGCCGCTAGGAAACGATCGGACAAGATCCGGCCTTCACGTGCGATCTCGATTGTGAGGTTACCGTAAGTCTTGATGCTGCTTGTATCAAAGATCAAATCGCGACCTTCATGCCGCAGCAAATCGTCCCAAAGGTAGAGCAAGACCTTCACGGGGATACTTTTTCCGTCCAGCTCCTTCTTCTTGACGAACCACTGTCCCAGCAGACGGTCTTCGGCAATATCCATTGTCTGGCTGCTTGTAAGGTGTCCGTTCAACAACTTGACGAATTCGCGCCATGCAAGCGAGTGGTGTTTTCCTGTAGAGTCAACATAAGCAACTTCCCCGTCAGGGCCTGATTTATAGTCGAGCGGTAGGTATTCCTGCCGCCACCGCCTCCTGAAGGCGGTGTCTATTGGGTAAACACCCTGATCCGCGCTGTTCATCGTGGCGTAGATATACAGGTTGGATGGCAACAAAAGTGCCTCATGGGCCGTTCCCGTCTCAGCCTCAAACCACTGTTCGCTTTCGGGTGAAGGAAAGCTAACATCGTATTCGCCCTTCCCGTCGTCGTCGCGATCAAGCAGGAGAAACAGGTCGCCAAAGACAGCCGCTGCGGCCGCGCGGTTCAGCTCCTCGATCACGAGGAAGACCGGTTCTGCGGGTTCTCTATAGGCCTCCGCAAGCGCCTTCATGAATGGCCCCGGCGAAAAGCCGTAGCGTACTTTCTTGCCATCCATTTGCGGTTTGAGACATCCAAAAAAATCACTGTTCTGAAGATCGGGGTGAAAGACTGTTCTGAAAGGCTTCCTGCCTGCTTCCTTGATTTTTTTATCAACACGGTTCGACTTGCCTGTCCCGGGTGCTCCATAAAAGATTACGTTTTCGCCACCCTTAAGCGCGGGTTGCTGTTTGTTGGTCACGCCAGACGTTGACGTGCCTTGCGAAACAAGTTTGCTGTTCCGCTGGATTTCAGAAACCAGATCCAGTGCAGCTTCGTAATCTTCTTTTTTCAAAGGTACCTTTGACATCGCTTCGTCGAACGGAATGTCATGCGTCGCCGTAAATGCTACCGCTGAAATGAAGTGTAGAAAGCCTCGGCGCTGGTCATTTGCAAGAACTTGGTGCGCGCCTGGTGAAAAGTGCTTGCCCGCGAAACTGGTCAGCGTGTCATCAGGATTCTTACTATTATTGTTCAGGTCCGCTGCGTTCCAGTCGTCCCATGCCGCAAGAATTTCGGACAACGCTTTCCTCAAGTCATCGTTTGACAACTTGAACGTTCTGCCAGCTCCGTTCACGAAGCCCCACGTTGTAGCATAGCTCTCGGCTATGATGGTAAACTTCGGTATCAAAAAGTTTGCGGCGACCTCCTCGGAGAATCTGGCAGTTTCTGAAAGCTGGCCCCCGTCGTTCATTTTCTGACCGTCCTCCTTGCCGAGCTTTTCCCATTCCGAACTCATGATCTCCAGAGAGATGTCGCGCAGTTCTTCTCGTCCGGTGTCTGCGTGTTGATCAAGAATTGTCTTGAAACGTAGTGGCAGTTCAGCGTTCTCCCAACCAACCCTGTCGCTATCAGTAAACCTGTCAAACATATCCCGCACGTTGCGCACAGAGTTCTTGGGCACGCCGAACTTTGTCCCAATCTCGTCAAATGCAGCGGTTTGGGTTTTGTACCCCAGTTCGGTGTGGGGCTCGCCTGACTGCGCAAGGAACAAGCAAACGGTGTATAAAGCTACTTTGGAATCGGTCGGAATAACTGGCTCAGCCATTGAATGCCCTTAAAACAAGAATCATCAATAGCTTACAGGTTGTATCTGCGTTTCAACAACCGGCGATTAACCCCGGATATCAATATGGCTCCCTGACGACGTTAGGGCGGCAGCAATCGCAATTTCCAGCTGCTCTGCGGTCAGGCTCAGCTTTTTGGATACCGCACATTCCCAGATAACCAGAACCTTCCACCCGGCATCCTCCAGCGCGGCGTAGTTGCGCCGGTCGCGCGCCTGATTGCCTTCGATCTTGTTGGTCCAGAATTCTGTTCGGGTTTTGGGCGGGCGAAAAAGATGGCAGTCTTCGTGGCCATGCCAATAGCAGCCGTTCACGAAGATCACAGTGCGCCACTTTGGCAGCACGACGTCCGGACGCCCTGGCAGGTCTTTGCGATGAAGGCGGAACCGGTAACCAAGCCGGTGAAGCAGTCGGCGCACGATGATCTCCGGCTTGGTATCCTTCCCCCAAATACCCGACATCATGTCACTGCGTTTTTCAGGGGAAACGATGTCCGCCACGATCTAGCTTGAAATGTAGGGCTTCATCTCGGCCGCGATAGCCTCGATGACTGGTACAGAGACTGAATTTCCGAACTGCCGGTAATTTTGGCAATCGGAAACCGCATCTACGTTAAACTCGTCCGGGAAGCCTTGAAGACGCGCGCATTCCTGAGGGGTGAGTTTACGCGGGTTCTCACCTATGTCGCTCTGGTCAATGAGGATTTCGCTACCATCCTTATAGTAGCGCGCACTTATTGTGTTTGTGTACGGGCTGTCAGGCGTAAACACGCTGAAGCCAAACCCGTTTCCCTTCTGTTTGTGGCCTGCAAGCCGCCTTACATGCCCCGCCAACAACTTGTCTGAGATCGTATATTTTGGATCGACCCGAGCGTTGTCTTCGAGAATATCGCCCACGCGTGTCGTCGCTTTTCTTTTGCTCAAGCGATCAAGGATCATTGAACAGATATCAGCATCATCAGCGGCTCGGACCTGATCCCTGTCAAACCCGATGATGTAAACACGCTCCCGATTTTGCGGGACACCAAAATTTGCTGCCTTGAGAACGCGGAACCCAACCCGATAATTTAACTTGGCGCCAAGTGATGCCCGAGCCTCCTCGGACATTGGAACAGATCCCGGAATGTCTGGAACTTTGCGCCCTTCTAGGATTGCGAGAATGGTTTTTAGCGTCCGCCCTTGGTCGTGCCCTCTCAACTGCTTCACATTTTCGAGCAGAAACGCCTTTGGTCGATGATGCGCCAAGATCCGCTGGATCTCGAAGAACATTGTCCCCCGCGTATCATTGAAGCCTTGCTTCAACCCAGCCTGTGAAAACGCCTGACAGGGAAAGCCCGCCAACAGGACATCGTGCCTGGGAATATCATGGGCCGCGATTTTTGTGATATCGCCATGGGGCACTTCACCAAAATTGGCGGCGTAGGTTTTCTTGGAAAACTTGTCCCACTCGGATGTGAAGGCGCAGTGTCCACCTTGCTTTTGAAAGGGATAACGGATCCCACCAATACCTGCGAACAAATCGATGAACGAAAACTCTGCAAGTTTCGGATTACATGCGTAAGGACTACGCAGCAGCGCGGTATCGGGTAAATTCTCGATTTGCGCCCGCTTTGCTGGTGTTGGAAAATGTTCCCCAAGCTCCCAACCGCGTACAGTACGCTCGCCTGCTTCCGGCATTCCTAGGAGTTCTGCAAAAGCCTTTTGTGTCAGCCCCAAGCCTTCGCGCTTCGCCTGCACCCAAGCTCCACTATCCAACATCCGGTCAAGCATTTTGTTCTCCTTTTGATCCAAGCGTTACCAGGTCTCATTCGCCGGGTCAACTACAGGATAAAGATTTAATTTCGACTAAGACGATCGCACAGCCTCAATGCATCAGACCCAGATCCACCCTCACTTTCCACCCCTCTAGCTCGGCCTCTCTTTGGCATCCTTCGTCAAGGTCAAGCTCAATTGCCCACCCCTAGACGGTTAGGTAGGCTCTGCGACCGCGAGCCACATCGCGGTTATCATCACAGCCCTGCGCCCGAATTTCAGCAATACAAAAAGTTCAAAGTTGCCAGAGAATCTCAATTGTTCCTCTAGGTGGTGGCGCGCCTTTAACCCTAAATGAGATGGACTTAAGGCGAACTTTTTCGGTTCCCTCTGAAAAATCAAAGTGCGAGTTCTTGTAATTTCACTGCAAGCTATTGATCAGCTTTACCTCAAGAATTTGTTGTTAATTTTTTAATAAAAACATATAGTTGATGTGCTTTTTGGAAAAAAATAGGGGGATATTGTTAGCAATATATCCGAAATGTTACGATAATAAGTTGCAAAATTGTTTATATTATACATATATGTTAATAATATAGAGATAGGAGCGTAAAATTTGCATGAAAGAGCGAGACAAAAGAGCAAAGTTTGTGAAACTTGCAGAGAGTCGTGTGAACAGAGCTATCAAGGAACTTCGCCTGATTGGAAACCTCTCTAACAGGTCGGCATATGATTTCACGGATGATGATATCCGCAAGGTTTTCCGAACACTTCAGAAAGAGCTTGAAGGGGCGAAGGGGCGTTTTGTGAGTGGCGAGAAGGGTGGAAGCGATGGCTTCCGTATTGAATAGGGGAACAATGGGTTGGACCAGATTTTGGTCGTCTTGTTGTCGTGAGGAATGGTAAAGATGGCTGAAACAAAACTGGAATTCTTGGTAAACCAAGCGGGTGAGGAGGAGGGGCTCGGTCACGCTGGTATCGAGACCTTCCGCGATACACCTTTCACAAGCTGTAGTCGGGAGGCCGGTCAAAACACCCTTGATGCTGCGGATGACGAGCCTGTCGAAATGGTACTTCGCGAGCATCTGATCAAAGCCACCGAAATCCCCGGAATCGAAAAGCTTCGCGAAACGATCGGGGCCTGCCTTACATCAGCAAATTTCTCCGGAACTGAAAAAGATGTCGATTTTTTCATGAACGCCCTCCAAGTGGTTTCGCGAGACGAGATACCGGTCCTCGAGATCGCAGACTTCAACACGACTGGGTTAGAGGGGCCGCCTAACGATAGCGGTTCGAAATTTCACGCGCTGGTAAAGAGTACTGGCAAAAGTAACAAGTCCACCGAAACGTCGGGGGGATCATTCGGAATCGGAAAGAACGCTACTTTCGCCGTGTCTGACCTGAGAACTGTCTTCTATTCGACAGTTTATAGATCAGGAGAAAGCGAAAAGTCAGCGGTACAAGGGAAAGTCCAATTGGTTTCCCACAAAGACGCAGAGGGCACCGCGCGGACCTCAAAGGGCTATTGGGGGTATGACGAAGACTTCTCCGCCGTAGAAGATCCAGAACAGGTCCCTACATGGCTTCGGAGAGATCAGAAAGGAACTTCAGTGTTTTCGGTTGGGTTCAGGGGCAACGAGAACTGGGTTGATCGAATGACAGTTCCACTGCTTTCAAACTTTTTTGCTGCGATTGATGATAACAAGATCATTTTCAAGGTTGGGAATGACGAACGTCTCGTAAATGCCGAGACATTGTCTGACCTTCTCGAGGATCCCCAAATTATAGAAGCTGCTGATGAGGCTTCCCACGGCGATGACATCCGGCTTGCGCGGCAGCTATTTCAGTGCAGGAAGTCAGAAGAAGCCACCAGCAAACGCTTCATGATCGATGGACTCGGTGAGTTCTCGGCAAGAATCCTTGTCAAAGAGGGAATGCCCAAGCGCGTAGCAATCATTCGCAACGGGATGCTGATCGCGCAATCTCTTGAGCACTTCAATGACCGTTTTGCTCGGTTTCCGGGCGCGCGTGACTTCATTTTGATGGTTGAACCAGCTGACAATGAAGCTAGCAAAATTCTGAAATCTTTAGAAAACCCGCAGCACAATGCGTTCTCGGCTGGTCGCCTTGATGACCCAAAAAAACAAAGGAACGTTACTCGAGCAATGAAGCGTCTCATTGTGGAAATTCGAAATCTCATTAGAGAGAATGCGGAGATTACCGGCGGGGATGCTGTTAAGTTGGACGAGCTCGGCGAATTTTTTGCTGACGCGGGCAGTGAGGAATCTAAGATGCCCTCGAGTGAAGACGACCCCGAGACAATCAAGTTTACGCCTACAAAACGGATGAAACCGAAACCTCATAGACCTGTTGCTCCATTCCTAGGTGGAGATGAAGGGGGATCTGGAAATGGCGATGGCTCGGGCGGGGCTGGCGCGGATAGTCAGGGAGACGGTACGGGAGATGGTGACGGCACTGCAGGAACTCAGGGCCAGCAGAATGTCGTACGTTTGGCAGCAATCAGAAACGTGGAGCGTGCCCCTCGGGTTCGCAAGGTATTTTTCACGCCAGATGAGTCCGGAAGGATTGAACTCGCTTTTTATGCGCTTGGGGTGTTTGATACCGCCGAGCTGAAGGTTGCATCGGCTTTGGGATCTGATCGGTGTACCGCTTTCAAGGGCCGTGTGGCGGTGGACGTCTCGAAAGGTAATCGGGTCGAGATCGAAGTTACGTTCGAGGACGATTACTCGGGTCCTATCGAGTTACTTGGTGTTCGGGGGGCGGCTAAATGAAGGTAGACCTTAATAGCCACTTTCCGCATCCGGTATTGAGCGACGGCAACGATGATTTCGAGAGCGGCCGCTTCGATCTGAGCATTACAGAAGTTCGTGAGTCCACAGATGGCGATGTAGAAATCGACTATGCATTCTCTCAAACTTTGCCCGAAATTCGTGAATTATTGGAGAGTGGAGCTGCATCCCTTGGTGCATTCATTCGCTGCCAAGACACTTTTTATTCTGAGCTGAGGCCAGGCAATGGCGAGAATGGCACATGGCGTTTTGATAGGGGAACGCTGTTCGGCCGCGTCGAGGTCAAACCTATGATCTGGCTCAAGCAACAACTTGATAGCTGGAACGCAGAAAGCTTGAACCCTGAATATGGTTCAGCGATATCGATGCGCAAATCAGAAATCATAGGATTAGCCAACGATATCTGGTTCAATATCGGTCAGGAAAAGCTGAGGAAATTCGAGAGTATTTTTGAATTGGTTCGGACCGACGAGATTCCGGAAGGCCAGCTGAAGCTGGATCTGCAATCTGATGTGATCCGTATCCTCGCGCCGTTCGAAATTTTCGAGTCCATTGAGTTGATGCGAGGAAGTAGCCACGGCAAACCGATGCTACTCAGCGCGGTCTATCTACCCGTTGTAATGGAAGTTCTAGAAAACCTGCGTGGCGAGCAGAACTCCGGTTACGAATCCAAGCCATGGTACCGTGTCTTCGCCGCAAAATGTGAACATTTTGGGATCGACATCGAGAGAGCGCCGCTTCTCGAGAGCGCGCAAAGGCTTCTGGGTTCACCAGTTGGCAAGCTAGGTAAATCGTTCAAGGAGTTGACTGAAAATGCATAAGTTGAAGTATTTTTCCGAAAGTGTCCTTGCTGAACTGAGAGCAAATGTATCTCGAAACCTTGAGCGGTACCGTGCTTCCGGATTCGGTGACCGCACAGACCAAAATGGCTGGGCGATGGAACTTTCAGCAGTTGAGGTCGAGCCAGAAAAACTAGCCGTTTTGAGTCAAAGTGGCGGGAGTGCCGCCGAAATCAGCAACTCTATGCTGGTCTTCGAGGCAATCGAGGGTATGACGCCTTCGCTCGCGACAGAAGACCGCGTCTGGAGTCGTTTAACGCACTTCGAATGCCTTGAATATACCAGAGGGCGGTGGCCGATCAAAGATGATCCTCGAGAAAAGAATGGTCTCTTCGATGGGCTAACGGGTGCTAAGGAGAAGGCAAATGAAAAGCGAAAAAAAGTACTTCACCAGAACATAACCCAAGTTGAGAAGCACTATTTTGCACGAGGCCGTACCGGCTATCGGGACGACAATTCCGTAGCTCGGCTTTGGTGGAACGCCTACATTGCAAAGCGGATTGATCCTCAAGATCAAGAGGGCGTCCTTATAGAGCTGCTTCGGACTGCAGATATTAGGTCAAACCTCGTTGAGCGCCCTATGCTGAGTAATCGAGCAGACCTCATGCGAGGTATTATCCGTACTATGCGAAATCATCCCGACATATATGGTGCCGAAATCACATTCCGAGAGTTCATGAAGGCAGTGAACATACGTGGTGGTGGAGTGCTGTTCGAAGCTCTTTCCACTCAAGAAACTGACGGGATCCTTTTGAAATGCCGTGATGATGCCCTTGGAAAAGGTGAGAAAGCGAGTCAGGCGGCCTAGTCTACCACCTCAGGCTGACACAAAACTCAGAATTGCGTTCCGCGCGCGCCTTGATGGTCCGTTTGAAGTCTTTGGTAGGTGGCATTTTAGCGTCCTTTTCGATGGGCTATGTTATGAAGAGTTGGCTGTCCGCGAACGCATGAGAAACGGAATCCTCAAACAACTGATTTGGTTTTGAATGGGGTTTTTGGGTTGCCTCATATCAGGTGGTTTGCGAGAATTTCACAAGCGGAGGCCGTGTATCAGTCCAAATGGCAGCCTATGTTACGTAAAGATGCATCGCTCTTTGCCGCCAACTTCAGAGTCTAGCTCACCGTGTCGCGGAAACGGCTGCGCGGTAAGTGTCTGAATTAAAACGATTGAGCATTATACATTCAGTTCTTTCCCGCGCTCCAAACGATACTTTTCAACCTCCGCCCATGTCTGATCTGACAATCTCAAGAAATCTTTAATTACTATGCTGGCGTAGCGCTCCATCCGGATAAGAACTTCCTTGCATTGTGGTTGGGACAGCAAATCCTCGAGCCGTCGGCCATTGTGGATGATATTTTCCCTCAGTCCCACATTTTTTCCGTTGTCATCCTTTAGGCTCGTCAAAAACTTAAAGTCCTCAATTATCTCATCATATTCGACTCGCGTCCGCGCCACATGTCGGGCTATTTTCCCTTTCACCTTTACCATGTTCATGTAGTCAGATGGATGCGCAAGAAACTCTAGAAGGTTCATTAGGATAATGAATTTGGATGTGTCGTTTGCTGCTTCTAGCGCCTGAGTGTGCATACGGAGAGCGTGATTTGCGAGATTAAAAACCTCGCCGGGCGGCGAGGTTCGTACGCTGACATCTCTAACTTCAAGACCAAGCCCCGTAACGAACCTCTGCCTGATGCAGTCACCGGCAATGATGTAACTTTCGTTGTCTTGAATCGTGTAAAATAACGCTGCCGAAAACTGTTTATTTTCCAGCAATCCGGCATGTTCGGGGAGCGTTTCTGGAAGGTCTATACGACAATAGTAGAGACGAACTAGGCTCAACCATTCCTCAGCATGAGCCGCCGCAGTGGCAATCAGGCAAAGATGCGCTTCATGCGACTCTGGCCCCAGTAGCGCTTCCCATTCCATATCGATTGGGAAGGCCAGAACCCCGCCTTGGAAAATATCATCTGCAGTAACATTCGTAGCAGCACTCTTAATCCAATTAAGCTCATCTCCTTCTGCATGGGCCCATTCGGGGTGTATAGCGTGGTTTTTCGCCAAAAAGGCATCCCATTCCCGCTTTGGCTCCCAGGCGATGTTGAAACTGGACGCTTCCAACCATTTTGCGGGATAGAATACCAACCACTCCGAAAGCCAAACAGGTTCTTCGGCATGCATTCTCGCAATGGGAAGAATGCAAAGCTTCTTGCCATTCAATAGCTCATCAGAGAAAAATTCTATTGGATCGGCAACCATACTGAATATCCTTTTAAAACAAAGCTCTCTCAGAGTTACGGTTCGGCGCAAACTTTACAAGACGGATCTTTCGGGAGCCAACTTTGAAAGACCTTCCGCGTTTCGCGCAAAAGTCGTCTTTAAAGGGCCTGCGCAAGCCAACCGAAATCACAGATTTTAGAATGCCTGAACCATTATTTTTGGAAGGCTCGATTCCCAAAGCCTTGCTGGACTAGGCCAAGGACGAAGCCAGCTTTGTCCCGCACTCCCGACCATAACTGCCCCCTAATGCGTCAGCCCCCCATCCATCTCCACCTCCCGTTCCTCTAGCTCTGTCTCAGCCTCTCTTCGGCGGCCTTCACTAAATTCAAGCTGGTCTCGAGTTGCGTGCGCAGCCTCTCGTAGTTCGAGCCCTCGCTCAACAAGCCGTGCAACGCAGCCACGGACGCCGTTTGCGATTGAATGAGCACCGACACGCAGGCGGCCAATCCATCCATCTGGCTCTGCATCTTGGTCGTCGAGCGTGCCTCTAACCCGCTCAATTCCTTTGCTGAGACCTCGCAGGCCGTCACCAACCGCTCGACGCAGGCGAGCAAGTCGCGTTCCAAGGCTGTCAGGGGTGTCGTCATCTAGTTCTCCTCGATCTTGATGCAGGTCACTGATCTGCCGCCCAGCGTGCAGGTCCTCAGCCGCGTCTTGGTCGGGTCCAGCACCAGCCATGTCCCGCCCTCCCTGTCGATCCGCATCAGGCCCAAGTCCGTCAGTTCCGAGCTCGTCAGTATCAGCGTCCAGAGCAAGCTCAAGGCCATCATCGAGACGATCCCCAATAAGAACGTCCCCGTGATCAGCCAGGGCGAGACCGTCAGCCAGCTCTTGTTCTGTCGCAGAAAGGTGCGGGTATCGATCTCGATTGTACGATGCGCGATGGTCGCAATGCTGTTCAAATCGGTCCTGAAGCTCTCCAATTGCGATGCCATCGAGGCGGCGTAGTCTTGCCGGATCGCGTCCAGTTCCGCGTTCAGCTTCTCGCTCAGCCGAGTCGGCTTGCCAGTTTTCATGGAAAATCTCTCCTTTTAGACGCCAGCGTTCGTCCGTGTCGGGGTCGCGGGCGGTTAGGTAGGCTTTGCCCGCGCGCGGGATGTCAAAGCCTGCGTCGGTAAGGGCGTCGAGCATGCTGCCACGGTCAGAGATTAGGCCAACGCTGACTTGATCCAAAATCCACGCGTGCAGCTCGTCGCGGCCTTGGGCGCGGGTTGGGGTCTCGATGGTGTCGCGGACCTCTTGGGTGCGTTCCAACTCCATCGGATCGGCCCAACCATGGCGCTGGTTCATCACGTCGCGCAGACTGTCGAATGCGTTCTGATAGCCGGGCGGTGCGATGTTCAGGCTCCGGCCCGAGGTCAGCTCTAAGCGCGGCGTGCAGAAGTGAAGCTCGACACGGTCTTCGTGGGTATGTCGGACCCAAAGCACGTCATATTGCGTCGGGTCCAGCCCCGCGAAGGCCAGCCGCTCGAAACCGTCCATGACCTCGGCCTGCTGTTCCTCGGTCGGGGCATCGGCTGCGGCAAAGCTGATCACCCCCGCGCGGTAGCTCCACTGGTGGCGGCTGGCGTCGATCAGGGCCTCGGTGCGGTCGGGATTGCCGCTCAGGACCTCGGGCAAGGGTTCCCGCGTAACAGTGATCGGCTGGCCGTCCCCATCACGGATCAGGTCGCGGTTGTCGTCATAGGCCAGCACCTTGTCCGCGACGAGGTAGCCGACCGGCCCAGCGCCCGCGCCTTTGCCGTTGCGAAAGAACTTGATCAGCATCGGCGCGCGGCCTCGACGATCTGGGCAAGCTGGCGCTCGATGGTCAGCAGGCGGCGCGCCACGGTCAGCGCGTCGAGGTCGGTGCGGCCGGCCAGCATAGCGCGGTTCAGCCAGCGGGCGATCTGGTTGAGGTTGCCGCCAATGCGTCCAACTGCCAACACGAGCGCCGGATCAACGCGGGGGATCGGCTTGCGACGGCGGGCCTCGGTTAGACCCAATGCCTCGCGCAGTAGGGTCGCAGCAGGCAGGCCAGCAGCCTCGGCCTTGGCGCGCAGTTCGGCCTTCTCTGCCGCTGTGCACCGGAAGACAAAGGTCTCGGTCAGCGGCTCTTTGGTGCGGGGTTTGCCCGCGCCGGTGGGGTTCGAAGGGGAGGCTTGCCGCCCCTCGCAAGGTCCCGTGTCAGCAGCGCCAGCGTATGACATGGGTCGCCTTGCTGTTTGCTCTTCGGTGGGATCGGTTGCGGTCATGATCTGAGGCCTGCGGCTTGGATTTGGGCCTGAGTCACCAACTTTGAGGCAAGCAAAGCCGTCACTTGGGTGCCCGTGATGTGTTTGCACATCGGGCTGCGATCACTGATCCAGCAGGCCAGCCGTTTGTGGTGGTCCGCCTGCAATGCTGCCGTCTTCTCTCTGTCTTCCGCTTGTTTCTCAACATAAGCCAGCCAGCGCCGGGACTGGAACCAGTTGTCGGAAATGCAGACCTTGGAGCGGGTGAAACCCGCGCTGTCGGTCGCGTAGGCTTGGACGGCCTGCAGCAGTTCCTCCGGTGCGATCCCGTCCTTCATGGCCTCTTCGATTTGGACAAGGCAGGCCGCTTTGCCGCGCAGCCGGTCGGGTGGATAGGCTGCCAAAATCTTCTCAACTTTTTCATCCGTCACCGCCTCGCGCTTGCGCGTAGGTGGTTTATGGATGGTTTTAGGATGGTTTGGGGGCCGTGGTGGCCCCGGTACCCCGGCCACAGCGGCCCCCGTACCGGGTCCAGACTGGACGGGGGCCACTGTGGACCCCGTCTCAATCTCGGGCTCTAACGTAGGTTCCAGCGCCTCGACCTTAGCCAAATCAATCCGGTACACGACCGTGAAACCATTCTTGCAGGTGCGCGCACCGGTCTCGACCAGGATGCCTTCCTTCAAGAACTCGCGGACGGTTCGCTTGACCGTGGTCTCCCCCAGCTCGGTATGCCGCTGGATTGTGCCCTTGGAACACCAGATGCCCGAACCGTCATCGCTCGCCTTGTCAGCCAAGAACATGATGATCTGCTTGCGGGTTGCGCTGCCGAACTTTCGTTCCGCGCATGTGTTTGCAACCCGCCAGCTCATTGGAAGCCCCCGAATTGCGCAAAGACGTGCGAATTTTGTACAGGTTTTGTACGAGATTTCCGCCGTTTCAGTAGAATTCGGCACGAAAGCTCACGGGACTTTCTGCAAGCTTCTGCACAAAGTCTTGTAAACAAGCCATATTTTAAAGGTGTTTTTGGTGACCCCGACTGGATTCGAACCAGTAACCTGCCCCTTAGGAGGGGGCTGCTCTATCCAGTTGAGCCACG
>TARA_R100000935_G_scaffold58685_1_pt1 | contig 17446 bp, 13 predicted proteins | sample TARA_R100000935 | Tara Oceans TARA_R100000935 (sample SAMEA2621502) | marine metagenome | biome: marine biome (ENVO:00000447); feature: surface water layer (ENVO:00002042); material: "saline water (ENVO:00002010), including plankton (ENVO:xxxxxxxx)" | depth 5 m | reverse complement strand
GCGGGCCGCCGAGGTGGTGGCCGCCGAGGGGCGCATCGTCGCCACCGTGCGTCAGTCCGGCTATGCCGACGCCTCGCCTGATCCCCGTGAGGTCATCGTCGACCATGCCGACGACACCGTGCGCCCGACCTTCCGTATCGCCGCAGGCGATCTCGTCCGGCTGGATGGCCTTGTGCTCGACACCGAGGGACGCACCAACCCGGCCTGGCTCGCCCAACTTCGTCCCTGGCAGGAAGGGGATGTCTACGATCCGGAGGATGTGGCCGAACTCGAACGACGGCTGTTGGACACCGGGGTCTATGACACGGTGGCGGTCGCCCTTTCGGCCCGCGACGATGTGGACGAGCAGGGACGCCGGCGGGTTCTGGTGAGCCTGTCTGACCGGCCGAGGCGCACGCTGGAACTGGGCGCCAGCTATTCCACCCTGGAAGGCTTCGGCGTCGATTCCCGGTGGAGCCGGTACAATGTCCTTGGCCGCGCCGACACCTTGGCGCTGATCGCGCGGCTCTCTGAGCTGGACAGCCGCATCGGCGCCGATCTGACCCTGCCGCACTGGCGCCGGGCGGCCCAGACCCTGCACCTCAACGCTGCGGCCTATCGCAACGAAACCGACGCCTACGAAGAGACAGGCCTGGGCGTCGGCGCCGACCTGCGCCGGCGCTACGGGGCCAATTCTTTCGTTACGGTGGGCGCCTCTCTGGACGTGACCCGCAACAACGAAAAGGACGCCCGCACGCTTTCGTCCCTGGGGCGTGAACTGGTCATCGGGGCGGTGTTTGGCGCGGTGTCTCTCGACCGGTCGAACAGCATCCTTGACCCCACCCAGGGGTGGCGGGCCGATCTGCGGCTGGAGCCGACCTATATCGCGGGCGACGAATCCCTGCCCTATCTGGAGATCGCCACCCAGGGCATCGCCTATGTGCCCCTGGACTCCCAGGCGCGGACGGTGGTGGCCGGTCGCCTGAAGGTGGGCAGCCTCGTTGGCGCGACCCTCGACATTCCGGCTTCTCGCCGGTTCTACGCCGGGGGCGGCGGGTCTGTGCGGGGCTATGCCTATCAGGCGGTGGGGCCGCGGCTGAACGACAACACGCCTCGCGGGGGGCTGTCGCTGATCGAGTTGAGCTTTGAAGCGCGCCGCAAGCTGACGGACCGTTGGGGTGTCGTCGCCTTTGTGGACGCCGGCTCGGTCGGGGACGACATGACGCCCAGCGGCGACAATCTCAGCGTCGGGGTTGGTGTGGGCGTGCGCTACGATCTGGGCTTTGGCCCAATCCGCGCGGACATCGCCATCCCGCTGGACGCCGACAAGCGCGACGGCGCCTTCCAGATCTATCTCAGTATCGGACAAAGCTTTTGAGTGTTGAGCTTGAGCCCCAGCATGAGGCCGCGCCGTCCAAACGTTCGCGTCTGAAGCGTCGGCTGGCGATCGGCGTCCTGGTGCTGGTCGCCCTGATCGGCGCCCTCTTCGCCGCGGTGCGGTTTGGGGCCATGGCCCCCCCGACCCTGGGACTCATTGAAGCCCGGGCTGACGGCCTGGCGATCGGCAGGTTCGGCAATCTCAAGATCGAGGGCCTGAGCGGCGATCTGCTCCGCGATATCCGCATACGTCGGTTGACCATCGCCGATGAGGAGGGCGTCTGGCTGGAGGCCGATCGCATCTCCGTACAATGGGACTATCTGGCGTTGCTGCGGCGGCGCTTTCATGCCGAGCGGCTGACGGCGCAGGAAGTGCGGCTGATCCGCCGGCCCACCCTGACCCCCAAGAAGGACGAGACCGGCGGCCTGCCGGTTCGGATCAGCATTGATCAGGCCCAACTGCGCCTCGCGGTGTCAGAGGCGTTCAGCTACGAGCGCGGCCTGTTTGACGTGACAGCCCAGCTGGACGTGCGGCGACGGGGGCGAGGGCAGTCCGGCGAAATCAGCGCCCGCAGCCTGCTGCGATCTGGCGACCACCTGGATGCGAAGTTCCAGATGGGCCCACGACGGCCGCTGCTGATCGATGTTTCCGCCCTGGAGGCGCAGGGCGGCGCCATCGCCGGAGCCCTCGGGCTTCCGGCCGATCGACCCTTCAGATTGCGCGTCGATGCGGCGGGGGAGGGGTCTGACGGGCGGTTTGAGGCCCTGGCGACCTCAGGCTCAACCACGCCCCTGCGCGCCAACGGCGGATGGAACGAGCTGGGCGGCCGCGCGGTTGGGCGGCTGGCCCTGGACGCATCGCAACTGACCGAGCCCTTGGCCGCCCGTCTGGGCGACACGGTGGCGTTTGATGTTCAGGGCCAAGAGGCTGAGGACGACCTCTTCCTCGTCACAGCTCGGCTGAACGCCGACAATCTCGCCGTCCGCGCCGTGGGCCAAGTGAACCCAGGCGCACGCCGCACCGGCCCACAGGGGCTGAGCGTGGTGCTGGACACGGCGCAACTGTCGCGTCTGACCGGCGGTCCGGAAATGGGCGCAACCCGCCTGTCGGGCGTGCTGACCGGTTCGCCGGACAATCTGAGCTTTGACGGGGATGTCACGGCCCAGGCGCTTGGCGTAGGCGGCTATCGTCTGGCCTCCGTCTCGGGACCCGTGGAGGTAATTCGCAATGGACGCGGAATCAGCCTGGACGCCAATCTTCGCGGCGCCGGCGGGTCCGGCGAGGGCTATCTGGACGCCCTGCTGGGGCCGCAGCCGCGACTGTCTCTGGAAGCCGAACGGCTGAGCGATGGCCGCATTCTGGTGCGCCAGCTCGACGCGACGGGGCAGGGGCTCGATCTGGACGCCCGTGGCGGGCGCAGCCTGCTTGGCGGGCTCAACGTGCGGGGAACGGCGCGGTTGTCCAACCTCGCGGAGGCGCGGGCCGGCGCATCGGGGGCGGTCAACCTGACCTGGTCTGCTGAACGTGGCCGGCGCGAGGGACCCTGGCGGCTGCGTCTGGACGGCCGCGGCGCAGACCTTGGCACGGGCTACGCCCAGCTCGACCGACTGCTGGGAGAGACACCGCAGTTCCGCGCTGAGGCGGAATACGCCCAGAGCCGGCTCGCCTTGCAGGAGGCCCGGCTGGACGGACGCGCCTTCGAAGCCGAGGCCGCCGGGGTGTATGGGTCAGGGGGCGACCTGCGCTTCAAGGTCGACTGGTCGGCGGAAGGCCCCCTGCAGGCGGGGCCGGCCGAGTTCCAGGGCGCGGCCGAGGGGACAGGCGCTCTGACCGGCACAGTCTCGGCGCCGAAACTGGACCTGACCGCCCGATTTGATGAGATCGATCTGCCTCGCCTGCCGCTACGCGATGCGGTGTTCACCCTTAGCTTTGGCCGCAGTCAGGCCGCCGGCGCGGCGGGGCAGGTGAACCTTGTGGCAGAGAGCCAGTATGGCCCCGCCCGGGGCCGCGCCGACTTCGCCCTCCCGGACACTGGGGTCGATCTGCGCCAGATCGACGTCGAAGCCGGCGGGGTGGAGTTGGAGGGCGCCCTCAGCCTCAGGCGCGCCACGCCGTCCCGGGCTGACCTGCGTCTGGCCATTGGGCCCGGTGCGGTGCTGAGCCGCGGGTCGATCAATGGTGAGGTGCGGATCGTCGATGGCGCCGAGGCGCCAGTGGCTGATCTTGCGCTGCGCATTCGAGACGCTGTGCCGGTAGGCAGCGAGTTGGCGATCGTCGCCGGGCGGCTGACCGCTAAGGGCCCCATCGACCAGCTGGCCTATGAACTCTCCGCCAGCGGCGGCTATGGCGGGGAGCGCTGGGATGTCACCGGCGGTGGCGCCCTGGCCGAGGCCGAAACTGCCCGAACCCTGACCTTCATGGGGCGGGGGGGATATGGCGATCGAAAGGTTTCGACCGTTCAGCCGGCCATTATTCGGCTTGGCGACGGCGTGCGCACGGCGCGGCTTGTCCTGGGTACGGCCGATGGCGGCCGGGTGGACATCGACGGCAGTCTGGCCGGCGCGGTGGCGGACATTGACGCTAAGATCACCGACCTGGGCCTGGATATCCTCAATCCGGATCTGGCCGGGCGTGTGAACGCCAATCTCTCCCTGTCGGGACGGGGCCAGGAGCTGGTCGGTTCGCTGGGCGCCCGTCTTTCTGACGCCAGGGGACGGGGCAGTCCCCGGGCGCAGGGCTTGGACGGGGTGCTCGAAGTGGTGCTTCGGGACGACACAATGACTGTCGAAGCCCAGGTGACCAATGAGCAGGGCCTGAGGGCGGAAACCAATCTCACCCTGCCGACTGAGGCCTCCGCTCAGCCTCTGAGACTCGCCCTGGACCGTCGCCGACCTGTGCAGGGCCGGGTGTTCGCCGATGGGGATGTTGAGCCGCTCTGGGCCCTGCTGATGGATGGAGACCGCAGTCTCGCCGGCCGGGTGCAGATCAATGGCGAGATCGGCGGTTCCCTGGCTGATCCCAGCCTCTCGGGCCGGGCGAGCCTGGAAGCGGGCCGCTTCGACGACGCTGCAACGGGACTGAGCCTGCGCGAGCTGAGCGTGGCCGCGGTCTTCTCCGAGCGCGTGATCGATGTGAGCCGGGCGCGCGGCGTCGATGAGTCGGGTGGCAGTGTGAACGGATCGGGCCAGATCAGCCTCTATCGGGGCGGGGTCTCAGGCTTCCGGCTGCGGCTCGACGGTTTCCGCCTGATCGACAACGACATCGCCCAGGCCGACGCCAGCGGCGAAGTCACCATCAACCGCAACGCCGAGGGCAAGGTGCGCCTGTCGGGGGAGCTGCGGGTCGACGAGGCGGAGATCGCTGCCGACCCCCCGACGCCCTCGGGGGTGGTGACGCTGGACGTGATCGAGCGAAATCGGCCGCTCGAACTGGATCTGCGGCAGAATCTGCGGATGCAGCCGCAACGGCGCGGGGAAGGTTGGGCCCTGGATGTGAGCCTCGACGCCGCCCGCGGAATTTTCGTGCGGGGCCGCGGGCTCGATGTGGAGATGTCTCTCGACGCCCAGGTCACGGGCACCACGTCGCGCCCGATTCTGTCAGGGGAAGCTCGGGTCGTGCGCGGCGACTACGAATTTGCGGGCAAGCGCTTCGAGTTCGACCCGCGGGGCGTGGTCTATCTCTCCACCTCGCCCTCCAACATCCGGCTCGACTTGACCGCCACCCGGGACGACCCCGCGCTCACCGCGGTCATCCGCGTCAGCGGCACGGCGGCGAAGCCCAGTATTCGGCTGACCTCAAGCCCGGTCCTGCCTGATGACGAGGTTCTGTCGCAGGTGTTGTTCGGTCGTTCGGCCTCGCAGCTGTCGACGATTGAGGCCGCCCAGCTGGCGGCCGCCCTGTCATCCCTGGCCGGCGGCGGCGGGTTCGACATTGTCGGCAATCTTCGCGAGTTCGCCGGTCTCGACCGGCTGAGCCTGGGGGGCAACGAGGTCTCGGGGGTTACGGTCGCCGGCGGCAAATACCTCACCGACGATGTCTATCTGGAGATCATCGGCGGCGGCCGTAGCGGCGCCACGGCCCAGGTCGAATGGCAGGTCCGGCGGAACCTCTCTATCGTCTCGCGCCTGACGGGGGAGGGCGACAGCCGCATCGCCGTCCGCTGGCGTCGGGACTACTGAGGCGAAGTGCGGGCGAGATGGTAGGTCTGGTCCCCGAGGTGAGCCACCCCGTCCTCGCCGATCACCTCGCCGATCGGAATGTCGTCCAGCCCCTCCAACTCGGCATAGATCGGGGCGAAATCCTGCAGACTGGCGGCCAGTAGGTCTTCGAGCGAGGGGATGACGAAGTAGGCGGGCTGGAAATCGTCGATCCGGTAGGGCGTCCGCATCACGCGAACCAAGTCGAAGTCCAGGCGATGGGGCGATGGGTCGTCGAGGCTGAACACCGACTCCGCGCGCGATGAGACAATCCCCGCCCCATAGATGCGCAGACCCGCGTCGCTGCGCATGAGCCCGAACTCCACCGTGTGCCAGTAGAGGCGGGCCAGATGGGTGAGGTGGCCCTTGCTCAGCGCCCGCATGCCCCCCCGGCCATAGGCCGCCATGTAGTCGGCGAAGACCGGGTCGGTGAGCATGGGCACATGGCCGAATACGTCATGGAAGACGTCGGGCTCCTGTAGATAGTCGAGCTGCTCGCGGGTTCGTATGAACCGGCCGGCCGGAAAGCGTCGATGGGCCAGGTGCTCGAAGAAGACGGCGTCAGGGACCAGACCCGGCACGGCCACCACCTGCCAGCCGGTCAGCCGCATCAGCTCGACATTGATTTTGTCGAAGTCGGGGATGCCTTCGCCGTGCAGGTCCAGGGCCTCAAGCCCCCGCAGGAACGGAGTGCAAGCCCGGTCCTGGAGCAAGGCGACCTGACGCTCGTAGAGGGTCGTCCACACCTCGTGCTCGGCGCGGGAATAGGCGGCCCAGCCCTGGTCGATGGTCCAGTCGGCGTTGGCCCCGGGGGGCGGCTCAAGGGGTGTCTTGCTCCCATCCATGGGGAGAGAATGCGCCGGTGCAGAGGAAATATCCGTGCGAATTTCGCGCCGGCAGCGCGGTCGGCGGATTAAAAATTGCGCCTAGTGGCTGATCCGGGGGCGCAGCGTGTAGTGGTCGCCGTGGAAAGAATCAAACAGCAGCGCGGCCTGCGGATGGCCCACGGGCTCCCCGGACTCATCGGGCAGCAGGTTCTGCTCGGAGACATAGGCCACGTAGGCGCTCTCCTGGTTCTCGGCGAGCAGATGGTAGAAGGGCTGGTCCTTGTGGGGACGCACGTCGGCCGGGATCGACAGCCACCAGTCCTCGCTGTTGGCGAACTCGGGATCGACATCAAAGATCACACCCCGGAAGGGGAAGATCCTGTGCCGGACCACCTGACCAATGGCGTACTTGGCGCGACGAGGTTCCATGACAGGGGTTTTTACACCACGTTTTCTGACCGGGAGGTGAACGTAATCATCCTGTCATATGGCGCAAGGCGACGCCTTTCAGCGGGCGAGTACGCTTGCTACAGTCGCCTCCGAAACGAGCCGGCGGACTTCAGGCCGGCTGCAGAGGGACAGGATGGCGGTCCATGTCTGAGGCGCCTAGAGCGCCCGACACCAGGTTGCGTGCGCGGGACAGAACGACCAGGGACGGGCCCTGCTATGCGGCCCTGGACCTGGGGACCAACAACTGCCGGCTGCTGATCGCCACGCCCTCGGCCGGCGGATTCCGCGTGGTCGAAGCCTACTCACGGATCGTGCGCCTGGGCGAAGGCCTGTCCCAGACCGGCCGACTGTCGGACGCCGCGATGGACCGCGCCCTGGCCGCCCTGGCGGTCAGCGCCGAAAAGGTGCGCCGCCGACGCGTCGTCAAGCTGCGCGCCGTGGCCACCCAGGCCTGCCGCTCGGCGGCCAATGGCGAGGCCTTCGTGGCCCGCGTCGCCCAGGAAACCGGCTTGAATCTACAGGTGATCACGCCGCACGAGGAGGCCCGCCTGTCGGTGGCCGGCTGCCTGGGCCTGCTCGACCGCGAGGCGCAGGCCGCCCTGGTGGTGGATGTGGGCGGCGGGTCCACCGAAATGTCCTGGGTCGATCTCAGCGGCCCGACGCAGGCGGCTGACAAGACCCCGCCGATCAAGGCCTGGCTGTCGATCCCGATCGGGGTCGTCACCCTGGCCGAGCGCTTTCCCGAAGGCGACGCCCCCACCGACCGGTGGTTCCGGGCCATGGTCGAGGCGGTCAAGGCCGAGATCGGGGCCTTCCGGCGGGCGGAATCCCTGCGGTCGGTCTTCGAGGCCGATGGCGCGCATCTGGTGGGGACCTCGGGCGCCATCACCAGCCTGGCCGGGCTTCATCTGGGTCTTGAGCGCTACGACCGCTCCCGGGTAGATGGCATCTGGATGACGCGGTCCGACTGCGACCGGGCCGCCGACATGCTCCTGGCCCTGACCCCGGCCGAACGGGCGCGGCAGCCCTGTATCGGTCCGGACCGGGCAGACCTCGTCCTGGCCGGCGCAGCTATTTTGCAGGCGGTGCAGGAGCTCTGGCCGTGCTCGCGGGTGCGGGTGGCGGACCGCGGATTGCGCGAAGGCGTGCTAATCTCGCTGATGTCCGATAAGGGCGGGCGACGACGTCGCCGTCGCGGCCCCCGCCGCCGCCGGACGGGCGAGAACACCAAGGCGCCAGCATGACCGAGCCCCCTCGCAAACGGATGGTCCGCCTGCCCACCGGCGGCAGCGACGAAGGCCGCTCCAAACCTGCGCGGCTGAAGACCGCCAAGCAGCGGACGCCCTCGTCGCAGGCCTGGCTGGAGCGCCAGATCAACGACCCCTTTGCGGCCAAGGCCCGGGCGCATGGCTATCGCTCGCGCGCGGCCTACAAGCTGATAGAGATCGACGACAAGTTCCACTTCCTCCAACCCGGCGTCCGGGTGATCGACCTGGGCGTCGCGCCGGGCGGCTGGACTCAGGTGGCCATCGAGCGCGGCGTGACCCACATCGCCGCCGTCGACCTGCTGCCCGTCGATCCGATGCCGCCCGCCCACATCCTGCAGATGGACTTCACTGATCCTGAGTGCGGACCGATGCTGATCGACCTGCTGGGCGGACCGCCGGATCTGGTGCTGTCGGACATGGCGCCCAACACGGTGGGCCACCGCCAGACCGACCACCTGCGCATCGTCGGCCTGATCGAGGTCGCGACCACCTTCGCCATCAGCGTGCTCAAGCCCGGCGGCGCCTTCGCCATCAAGGCCTTCCAAGGGGGCGAGGTGGGCGATCTGATCCAGAAGCTGCGCCTGGACTTCGCGAGCGTGAAAAACGTCAAGCCCAAGGCCAGCCGCGCGGACTCCTCGGAGACCTATATCGTGGCCACAGGCTTCAAGGGCCGGCGCGATCCGCAGGGCGAACCGGCCTAAATTGCGCGGCGGCGCCCAGGGGCCTTGCCCCCACCGCCGCTGACGGCTTATACGCGGCTCGCAAAACGGAGAGTCTCATGGAGATTCGCGAAGGGCTCACCTTCGACGATGTTTTGCTCGAACCCGGCGCGTCCGAGGTCATGCCCACCCAGGTGGACACGACCACACGGCTGACCCGAGAGATCCGGCTGAACATACCCCTCGTGTCCTCAGCCATGGACACGGTCACCGAAAGTCGGCTCGCCATCGCCATGGCGCAGGCCGGCGGCCTGGGCGTGCTGCATCGCAATTTCACCGTCGAGGAGCAGGCCGATCAGGTCCGCGAGGTGAAGCGCTATGAAAGCGGCATGGTCATCAATCCTCTGACCATCCACCCGGACACGACGCTTGGCGAGGTTCGGGAGATCAAGGCGCGCCGCCGGATTTCGGGCTTCCCCGTGGTGGAGCGCGACACCGGCAAGCTGGTGGGCATCCTCACCAACCGCGACATGCGCTTCGAAGCCAGCGACGCCATGCCGGCCAGCGCCATCATGACCAAGGACAATCTGGTCACGGTGAAGGAAGGCGTCGAACGGGCCGAGGCCAACGATCTGCTTCGCCGCAACAAGATCGAGCGCCTCATCGTGGTGGACGACGCCTATCGCGCCGTCGGGTTGATCACCGTCAAGGATATCGAGAAGGCCCAGGCTCACCCCCTGGCGGCCAAGGACAGCAAGGGCCGCCTGCTGGTGGGCGCAGCCTCCACCGTCGGCGACGCCGGCTATGAACGCTCCATGGCCTTGATCGACGCGGGCGTGGACGTGGTGGTGATCGACACCGCCCACGGCCACAACGCCGATGTCGGCCGCGCGGTCGGCCGCATCAAGGCCGAGAGCAACCGGGTCCAGGTGATCGCCGGCAATGTCGCCACCTATGACGGCGCCCGCGCCCTGATCGACGCCGGGGCTGACGCGGTGAAGGTCGGGATCGGGCCAGGCTCCATCTGCACCACTCGCGTGGTGGCCGGCGTGGGCGTGCCGCAACTGACCGCCATCATGGACGCAGTCCGCGCTTCGGGCGATTCCGGCGTGCCGGTCATCGCTGACGGCGGGATCAAGTATTCCGGCGACCTGGCCAAGGCGCTCGCCGCCGGCGCGCAGGTGGCGATGATGGGCTCGGTCTTCGCCGGCGTCGACGAGGCGCCGGGCGAGGTGTTCCTGTACCAGGGGCGGTCCTACAAGGCCTATCGCGGCATGGGCTCCTTGGGCGCCATGTCCCGGGGTTCGGCCGATCGCTACTTCCAGAAGGAAGTCTCCGACGCCCTGAAGCTGGTGCCTGAGGGCATTGAGGGGCAGGTGCCGTTCAAGGGGCCGATCGCCCCCATCGTCCACCAGATGGTCGGCGGCCTGCGGGCGGCCATGGGCTATGTGGGGGCCGGCAATCTGCAGCAGTTCCGGGAACGGGCGCGGTTTATCCGCATCACCGGGGCGGGCCTGCGGGAAAGCCACGTGCACGACGTCATGATCACCCGTGAGGCGCCCAACTATCCGAGCGGGGTCTGAGCCGTGACCATGGCCCCGGAGCTGAAGCTGCTGGCCGTCGCCATCGTGATCGGCCTGATCCAGATCCTCTGGGGCGCGGCGGCGGCGCGTCGGCAACAGGGTCTGAAGTGGGCGGCCGGGCCGCGGGATGAGGTCCGGCCGATCGAAGGCGTGGCCGCGCGCCTCGACCGGGCGCTGCGCAACTTCCTCGAGACCTTCCCGTTCTTCGCCGCAGCCGTGATCGTCGCCTATCTCGGCGGCAAGCTGGGCGACCTGACCCTGTGGGGCAGCGTGCTCTATGTGGTCGCGCGCGCCCTCTATGTCCCCCTCTATGCGGCTGGGATTCCCATGGTGCGCAGCCTTGTGTGGTTCGCCGCCATGGTCGGGCTCGGCATGGTGGTGGCGGCCATTTTCCTGTGAGGCGACCCAGTGCGTGACGGCGGACGCCTGGCTGCGGCCATCGAGGTTCTGGACGATATCGAGACCCGTCACCGGCCCGCGCGCCTGGCCCTGAAGACCTGGGGCGAGCGCTCCCGCTTCGCCGGGTCAAAGGATCGCGCCTTTGTTTCCGGCCTGGTCCTCGATGTGCTGCGCAAGCGCCGCTCTCTGGGCTGGCGGATGGGCGCGGACTCCAACCGGGCCGCCGCGATTGGCGCCCTGAGGTTCGAGTGGGGCTGGACCAGCCAGGCCATCGCTGAGGCCTGCGCCGACGAAGACCATGGGCCCGGCGCGCTCAGCGCGGCCGAGGCCGCAGCCCTGGAGACCCCCGCCGATCTGGCGGCGGCCCCCGATCCCGTTCGCGGCGACTATCCCGACTGGCTGGACGAGGATCTGGGCCGCGCCTTTGGTGCGCGCCGCGTCGACGAGGCCCAGGCCCTGGCCCAGCGGGCGCCAGTGGATCTGCGGGTCAATCTGCTGAAGAGCGATCCCGTCCGCGCCCTGAAGGCGCTTTCGCCCCTGGGGCCAGAAACCGTCGACCTTCTGGAAGGCGCCATCCGTATTCCGGCGCCCGATCCGGCGCGCCGGGCCGGGGCGGTGGAGACCATCCCCGCCTTCTCCAAGGGCTGGTTTGAAGTGCAGGACCTGGGCTCCCAGATCGCCGCCTCCTGCGCCGGCGAGGTGAAGGGGCGGCAGGTTCTTGATCTCTGCGCCGGCGGCGGCGGAAAGACCCTCGCGCTCGCCTCAGTCATGGGCAACACCGGCCAGATCTACGCCTATGACTCCGACGCCCGGCGCCTGACCGACACCATCCGACGGGGGGAACGGGCCGGTGTTCGCAACCTGCAGATCCGTTCGCCGGTGAGCCCCGACCCCTTGGCGGGCCTGGAGGGCAAGATGGACGTGGTCTTCATCGACGCCCCCTGTTCAGGTTCGGGCTCCTGGCGCCGCCATCCGGACACCAAGTGGCGTCTGAGCCCCGAAGCGCTTGAGCGGCGCATGGCCGACCAGGATCAGGTGCTCGACCACGGCGCCACCTTCGCCCGCCCGGGCGGGCGGCTGATCTATGTGACCTGCTCCATCCTCCCGCGGGAGGATGAGGACCGGGTGGAAGCCTTCCTTGAACGACAGGGCGGCGCCTTCATTACGCGGCCCGCCACCGAACGCCCCGAACTTGCCCCCTGGCTCACGCCGCAGGGCTATCTGCGTCTGACGCCGGCCGGTGCTCAGACCGATGGCTTCTTCGTCGCCGTGCTGGAGCGGGCGCGCTAAACCGACCGAATGACCAAGGCCACCGCCATGACCGAGCTTCTTGAACCCAACCACGAGCGCGTGCTGATCGTCGATTTCGGCAGCCAGGTGACCCAATTGATCGCCCGGCGCCTGCGGGAGAACGGCGTCTATTGCGAGATCCATCCCTTCGACAAGATCGAGGAGATGCTGGACGTCTTCGCCCCCAAGGCGGTGATCCTGTCCGGCGGCCCGGCCAGCGCCCATGAGGACGAGTCGCCCAAGGTCACCCCGCGGGTCTTCGAGCTCGGCGTGCCGGTGCTGGGCATCTGCTATGGCGAGATGCACATGTGTGCCAAGCTGGGCGGCGCGGTGGAGAGCGGTCATCACCGGGAGTTCGGCCGGGCCGAAATCCTGATCGAGCGGGAAAGCCCGCTGCTGGACGGCCTGGGGGGCGTCGGCGCCAAGGAAACCGTCTGGATGAGCCACGGGGACAAGATCACCGCCATCCCGCAGGGCTTCCATGTGGTGGCGGCGTCCGAGGGTTCGCCGTTCGCGGTGATCGCCGACGAAGGCCGGCGCTTCTACGGCATCCAGTTCCACCCCGAGGTGGCCCACACGCCGCGTGGCGCGCTGATCCTGCGCAACTTCACCCACAAGATCGCGGGTCTGAAGGGCGACTGGACCATGAAGGCGTTCCGTCAGGAGATGGTCGAGCGCATCCGCGAACAGGTGGGCGAGGGCAAGGTCATCTGCGGTCTGTCAGGCGGGGTCGACTCCTCGGTGGCCGCGGTGCTGATCCACGAGGCCATCGGCGACCAGCTGACCTGCGTGTTCGTTGACACGGGCCTCTTGCGGCACAACGAGGCCGAGCAGGTCGTGACCATGTTCCGCGACCACTACAACATCCCGCTGATCCATGTGGACGCCGGCGAGCAGTTCCTGGGCGAGCTGGCAGGCGTCACCGACCCGGAAACCAAGCGCAAGACCATCGGGCGGCTGTTTGTCGAGGTGTTCGACCGCGAAGCCGCCAAGATCGAAGGCGCGGCCTTCCTGGCCCAGGGCACCCTCTATCCCGACGTGATCGAGAGCGTCTCGGCCCGCGGCGGCCCCTCGGCGGTGATCAAGAGCCACCACAATGTCGGCGGCCTGCCCGACTATATGAAGCTCAAGCTGGTCGAGCCCCTGCGCGAGCTCTTCAAGGACGAGGTTCGTGCGCTGGGTGTCGAGCTTGGCCTGCCCCCGGCCTTTGTCGGACGTCATCCCTTCCCGGGACCGGGTCTGGCCATTCGTATCCCCGGCGAGATCACGCCCGAGGCGGTCGCCGTCCTGCAGCAGGCCGACGCCATCTATCTGGACGAGATCCGCAAGGCCGGCCTCTACGACTCCATCTGGCAGGCCTTCGCCGTGCTGCTGCCGGTGAAGACCGTCGGCGTCATGGGGGACGCGCGCACCTATGAGAATGTCTGCGCCCTGCGCGCGGTCACCTCGACCGACGGCATGACCGCCGACTTCTTCGAATTCCCCTGGGACGTCCTGGCGCGGGCCGCCACCCGGATCATCAACGAGGTCCGCGGCGTGAACCGGGTCGTCTACGACGTGACCTCGAAACCGCCCGGCACCATCGAGTGGGAATGATTCAGACCCCTTTGGGCCTATCCGTATTTTTCGCCAAAGTGCAACTAAACCACTGAAATAAAAAAGTTATCTCTCAGTATCTATCGAGATCAATCGGGGTGCAGCGGCTCGCGCTGACGGCCTGCGCGACGGTATGCAGCAAACTTGCACCATGCCGCCGAGGGCGATACCGTCAGGGGCATCGGCTTACATGACGGTATTTATTCCAACCTAACACGCGGAAATCGCAAGACAAATGGTCTGGAGGGACGCCGAAATCGGGTCGACGGTATTTCTGTCGTGAAGGAGCCCGTATGCTCACCGATGTGGCGCTTAAGAACCTGAAATCTCGCGAGAAAGCGTACAAGGTCACCGACCGGGACGGGCTCTACGTTCATGTTTCCACGTCCGGTACGGCTACGTTCCGGTTGGACTACCGCCTGAACGGTAGGCGCGAGACGCTGACGCTTGGCAAGTACGGCCCAACTGGGATTTCGCTTGCCCGCGCGCGTGAAAAGACGATCGATGCAAAACGCGCCGTCGCTGAAGGCCGGTCGCCAGCCCAAGAGAAGCAGCGGGAGAAGCGTCGCCTCAAGGAGGCCAAGAGCTTCGGAGAGTTCGGAGAAACCTGGCTGACCAAAGCGCCGATGGCTGACAGCACGCGAGCCATGCGCCGATCGATCTTCGAGCGCGAGCTGCTGCCGGTCTGGAGAAATCGCCTACTCCATGAGATCACACCCGACGATCTACGCGCCCATTGCGGGAAGATCGTCGATCGGGGTGCTCCGGCGACCGCCATCCACGTCCGAGACATCCTCAAACAGATTTACGGATTTGCGATTCTGCACGGCGAGAAGGTCGCCAATCCGGCCGACGATGTCGGGCCGGCCTCGATCGCTACCTTCGTGCCGAAGGACCGCTCGCTATCCCCGACCGAGATTCGCGTGATGCTGAAGCAGCTCGAGCATGTCGCCACGCTGCCCACGATCCGGCTTGGTATGCGCCTCTTCCTGCTGACGATGGTGCGCAAGAGCGAACTGCAGGATGCGACCTGGGACGAAATCGACTTTGAGAACGCCGTTTGGACGATCCCAAAGGAGCGGATGAAGCGGTCGAAGGCGCACAATGTCTACCTGTCTCAGCAGTGCATCGACATCATGATCGCGCTTAAGACCTGCGCGGGGAATTCACGCTACCTGCTCCCATCGCGTTACGACGCGGATGCGCCCATGTCGCGCGCCACCTTCAATCGGGTGACCTACGCGGTTGTGGAGCGCGCTCAGAAAGAAGGGCTGCCGCTTGAGCCTTTCACGGTGCACGATCTGCGCCGAACCGGCTCGACCCTTCTGAATGAGCTGGGGTTCAACAGCGACTGGATCGAGAAGTGCCTGGCCCATGAAGACGGCCGCTCGTCGCGCGGGGTCTATAACAAGGCCGAGTATGAGCATCAGCGCCGGCACATGATGCAGGAGTGGTCCGACATCGTAGATGCCTGGGTCGCGGGGCAGAAGCGGGCGCCGGTGCTGGTCCCGCCCACGATGGCTATGCTCGCGCCCGATCCTGCGTTTTAACCGGCCGAGTCTTGCGCCGTCGTACGTCGGGATACGGCGCCCGTTCGACCGACGACCGCCGCGCCTTGCTCAACCGCTCGTTCAGCCAAGCCTCGACTTCGGCCAGATCCCAGACCACGCAGCGCGGCGTCAGCGCAAATCGCCGGGGGAATTCGCCGCGCTGTTCCATCTCATAGATGGTGGTATCCGCCAGCGGCACGATCTGGCGCAGTTCATGCCTGCGGATCATCCGCTTTTTCAATAGATCGGGCCGTGTCGACATGCTCTTTGCCTCCAACAAGATCACGTGTGGCCTCGATTGGAGCCGATAGGCCCGGCATGAAAAGAGCTTGTGGACCGGCGTAGGGTCGTCGGCGGCCATGGCGCACAAATCGGCGGGATCGGATGTCAGCAATAGGCGGTCGGCCCAGGACTGGCTGGTGCCGCCTGTGCGGCATGAATTGTCCTGGAGCACACGGCGCCGCTCTGCGTCGGGGGCGCTCCAATGCTTGAGGCGTCGGAATTATCGCGCATCTCAGATGCGCGATAATTCTTGCATAACGACGCGAGACGCAACCAGTCCGTCGGGCAGGAGCGGGACATAGCCGGGCTTGGGCGGGCAGACCGACGCCATCGAGGCCGACTGCACCAGCGGGGTGGGATGCGACTTGGCGGCCTCGATGGCGATCGATTGCAGGACATAGGGCTCGTAGAGCGCTTCGGTCAGCCGGTCGCCGACAGGCGGGCTCCAGTCGCACACCGTGTAGCCAAGCGGCCGGCCGCTGATCTGCGCCGGTGGCGGAGCCGGTCGGCGCGCCGCCGAAGCGGCTCTGTGCAAAGCCGGTTTTGAGCAAAGCCGGCGCGTTGGGTGCACGGGCGTGACGGCGCCGCGCGGTGGCACATGGGCGTCCACCCAGGCCAGCAACTGCGCGGCGTTGGCGGCCATGCCCGGCGAGTCGGGGAAGTGGTCGGGATCCTCGGCCGGCGTCCGATCGATGATCGTCAGGCGCGTTTCGGTCGTGGTGCCATGCCGCGCATAGACCGATCCATCGATGGCGGCGGAGAACAGGATGCGGCCGCGCTGCTGGAGACGGCTGAAGGCGTCGCGCCAGGCCGCGTTGTGGGGGGACAGACCCGCGCCGGTGATGGCGACCAATCGACCCCCGTCGGCCAGGCGCGCCAGAGCCGACGCCATGTGACGCAGGGCGGCGTCGGCGACCCGGCCCTGGACATGGGCCCCGGCCGAGAAGGGCGGGTTCATCAGGACGACGGTGGGGATCACCGCGGCGTCGAGGTGGTCGTGGATGTGGGCGGCGTCGAACCGGCTGACAGGGGAGGCCGGAAACAGGCGACCGAGCAGCTCGGCGCGCCCGTCGCCCAGTTCGTTGAGCGCCAGCTCGGCGCCCGCGATCTCGGCGAAGATGGCGAGCAGCCCGGTGCCGGCCGAAGGTTCGAGCACAAGGTCTCCGGCTCCGAGCCCCGCGGCGCGCGCGGCGATCCAGGCGAGCGGGGTCGGTGTCGAGAATTGCTGGAGCGCCTGGCTTTCCTGCGACCGCCGCGTCTGGCTGGGCAGGAGCCCGGCGATCTTGCTGATCATGGCCAGTTGAGCGGCTGAGGGTTGCCGCGACAGGGCTGGTCCGAACCGGCGCAGGAACAGAAGCTGGGCGGCCTCACAGGCCTCATAGGCGTCCTTCCAGTCCCACAGCCCCTGCGCGTCGGAGCCCCGAAACGCCGCCTCCATGGCGGCGCGCACGGCGCGCGCGTCGACGGCAACGCCCTGAACGAGCAGCGGCAGGAGGGTGTCGGCGGCGCGGCAAAGCGCCAGGGCGCGGTGGGTCGGGCTGGCAGGCGTCTCGCGCGGCGCCGGCGAAGCCAGGGCGGTCAGGGTCATGGTCGATCATCCAGGAGAGCGGGGGGGAAGGCGAGCCGACCGGCGCTCTCTCTCGACCGCACCGGCTCGCCCCCTCCCGGCCCCCTTCTCACTCTTGCGAGACGAAGCCTCCGCCCTCGGCGGGCAGGAGATAGGCCTCGAAGGGATTGCCGGGTGCGAGATGGCCGAAGGGCGTGAACACGAACTCCTCGCCGTCGCGGCCGACGGCGCACAGGACGTAGCGCAGCTCGCGGGTCTCGGCGTCGAGGCATTCCATCAAGGCGAGATCGTCGTTGCGAGCCGCCTGGAGGAGGGTCTGGAAGTTGCGGGAGGCGTGGTGTGGGATGGCCATGGCGGACTCCTGAAGCGCAAAGCGGCTCGCCATCGGCGGGCCATGAGGGGGAAGAGCAGGTGCGGGGCGG
>TARA_R100000935_G_scaffold58673_1_pt1 | contig 17464 bp, 14 predicted proteins | sample TARA_R100000935 | Tara Oceans TARA_R100000935 (sample SAMEA2621502) | marine metagenome | biome: marine biome (ENVO:00000447); feature: surface water layer (ENVO:00002042); material: "saline water (ENVO:00002010), including plankton (ENVO:xxxxxxxx)" | depth 5 m | reverse complement strand
CCCTGGCCGCCCGCGAGCTCGGCCAGCCGGTCAAGGTCGCCTACACCCGCCAGCAGATGTTCCAGGCCACCATCCATCGGCCGGCCGTGCACATGCGCGTTCGTCTGGGCGCCCAGGCCGACGGCCGCCTCGACGCCTTCGCCCTGGAGGCGGTGACCCACTGCCGCCGGGAGACGCCGTTTACGGAGCACGCGGCCAACTTCGCCCGCAGCCTCTATGCGGCGCCGAACCGGCTGACCGGCCACCGGCTGGTCAAGCTCGACATCCCTGCCGCCGGTCCCATGCGGGCGCCGGGCGAGGCCTCCGGCATGCTGAGCCTGGAATGCGCCATGGACGAACTGGCCGAGCAGCTCGGCCTCGACCCCATCGAGCTGCGGCTGCGCAACGAGCCGGAGACCGACCCCGAAACCGGCAAACCCTTCAGCACCCGCCAGCTGGTCCGCTGCATGACCGAGGGCGCCCAGCGGTTCGGCTGGGACCGCCGCAATCCCAAGCCCGGCCAGGTCCGCGACGGCCGCTGGCTGGTGGGGCTTGGCATGGCCGCCGCCATCCGCGGCAACTTCCTGCTGCCGGCCAAGGCGGGCGTGCGGATCGACACCGACGGAACCATCACCCTGCGCCAGGGCATGACCGACATCGGCACCGGCACCTACACGATCCTGGCGCAGATCACCGCCGAGACGCTTGGCGTGCCGCTCGCCCAGGTGAAGGTGGAACTGGGGGATTCAGACTTCCCGCCGGCGCCGGGCTCCGGCGGTCAGTTCGGCGCCGCCACGGCGGGGTCTGCGGCCTTCGCCGCCGGCATGAACCTGCGCAAGGCCCTGGCCGAATTGGCCATCGGCGATCCCAATTCGCCCCTCTATGGCGATGATCCCGAGCTCGTCACCTTCGGCGGCGGCAATATCGCCGTCGACAACCGCGCCGAGCCCCTGGAGCGTCTGGTGGCCCGGGCTGCGCCCGACGGCGTCTATGTGGAGGGCTCGATCACGCCCGCCGCCGATGCGCGGGACTATTCCCAGCACACCTATGGCGCCCATTTCGCCGAGGTGGGCGTGGATCCCGACACGGGCGAGGTTCGCCTGCGTCGCATGTTCGGGGTGTTCGCCGCCGGACGCATCCTCAACGCCAAGACCGCCATGAGCCAGATCACCGGCGGCATGATCTGGGGCGTCGGCACGGCCCTGCACGAGTACAATGAGGTCGATCCCCGCTACGGCTCGTTCATCGCCCAGGACCTGGCCGGCTATCATGTGCCGGCCCATGCCGACATCGCCGATCTCTCGGCCATGTTCCTCGACGAGGTGGACGACAAGGCCAATCCCATGGGGATCAAGGGGGTGGGTGAACTGGGCATCGCTGGCGCCGGCGCAGCGATCGCAAATGCGGTCTACAACGCCTGCGGCGCGCGGATCCGGGACTATCCCCTGACGCCGGAGAAGGTGCTCGCCGCCCTGCCATAGGGCGGCGAAGGGGCCTCAGACCCGGGCGTGGAGTTCGCCGAGCACCCGGGCGAGGTCGCTTTCGCGGAAGGGCTTCTGGAGCACCGGGGCGCCCTTGTCGACGTCGCGCAGGCCGGCGTCGCCATAGCCGGTGGCGAAGGCGAAGGGCGCGCCCTTGGCCCGCAGGATGTCAGCCAGGGGAAAGATCGGCTGACCGCCCAGATTGACGTCCAGCACCGCGCAGTCGATCTCGTGGCTTTCCACCAGGGTGATGGCCTCTTCCAGCCGTGAGGCCGGGCCGACGACCTTGCAGCCCAGGTCGCTCAGCATGTCCTCGATGAGCATCGAGACCATCATCTCATCCTCAACGACAAGGACCCGCAGGCCAGCGAGCTTGGCGAGATCAGTCATATTAAGGCTCCAGGTCGCCAAAGAGCGGTGGGGGAGGTTGCCGCAAAGCCCCGGCAAAGGCAAAGGCGAAGGCTTCGCCTGCGTGCGCCCTTGCTACGGACAGACTTTACGTGCGGTGCGCTCGCTCTGACCATGTCGCGTACGGCCTCCGCACCAGCTTCACAGGAAGTAACGCCGCCGCATGGTGACGGTTCCCCGCGCGCAGGGACGCGCCGACGAAGGCCATCACTCCTCGACGGGAGCTTCGATAGGCGGTGAGACCCGCAAGGCGGTGATCTGGTTGCGCTCGCGCCGAACGATCTGGAACCGGTGGCGATGGAAGATGAAGGTCTGGCCCACCCGCGGGATGGTCTGGGCCTCGTGGATCACCAGGCCCGCGACCGTCACGGCGTCCTCGTCGGGCAGTTCCCAGTCCATGGCGCGGTTGAGGTCGCGGATGGGCACCGAGCCGTCGACGCTCACCGAGCCGTCGGGCTGGGGCCGGACGCCTGGGACAGCCACATCATGCTCGTCCTCGATCTCGCCGACGATCTCCTCAAGGATATCCTCCAGGGTGATCAGCCCCTTCAGGCCGCCGTACTCGTCCACTACCAGGGCGAAGTGGGTGTGGCGTTTGAGGAAGGCGTTAAGCTGGTCCTTGAGGTTGGTGGTGTCGGGGATGAACCAGGGCTCCCGCAGGATGGCCTGCAGGTCCAGCCGACCCATGTCGCCGTCTGACTCGGCCAGCGCCCTCAGCAGATCCTTGGCGTGCAGGAAGCCGACAATGTCCTCCGGATCATCGCGATAGACCGGCATGCGGGTATGGGCGCTGCCGAGCACCGCGGCGACGAACTCGCGCACCGGCAGGCTGATATCGATCATGGAGATCGATTTCCGGTGGACCATCACCTGGCCCACATCCATGTCCGCGAGGTCGAGAACGCCCCCCAGCATCAGCCGGTCGCGGTTCTCCACCAGGCCTTCTGAGTGGTGGTATTCCACCGCCCCGCGGATCTCCTCATGAGCCGCGAGGACGTCGGTTTCCATATCGAGCTTGATGCCAAAGGGGCGCAGGGTCAGCCGCACCACCCATTGGGCGCTGTTGGCCAGGGGGCCGAAGATCTTGACCACCCAGGTCGCGGGCCACGACAGGATGCGGGCGGCCTTGTCCGGCTGGGCGATGGCCAGGGTCTTGGGCAGGATCTCGGCGAAGATCACCACCAGGGTGGTCATCATCACCGTGGCGATGAGCGGACCGGTGGGGCCGGGGATCGCCGCCGTCAGCACGGTGGTGGCCAGGGCCGAGGCCCCGATATTGATGGCGTTGTTGGAGAGCAGGATCGCGCCGATCAGCTTCTCCTGGTTGTTGATCAGGCGGTTGACCCGGGCGGCCGCCTTGTCGCCGTCCCGCTCCAGCCTGTGCATGCGGCTGCGGCTGGCCGCGGTCATGGCGGTCTCGGTGCCCGAGATCAGGGCCGAGCAGAACAGCAGGACCAGGATGGCGGGGGCCAGGCCGATGAGGATGGCTGTGATCATGCCGTCGCGCCCGTCGAGCGGGCGCCCTCCGCGATGAGAAACTGCAGGACGGACTCAGGATCGACGTCCCGGGCGACGAAGGCCTCTCCCAGGGCGCGATTGAGGATGAAGGTCAGCCGGCCGCCCTCGGCCTTCTTGTCCTGGCCCATGTGCGCCAGGAGCTTCTCGCTGTCGAACGGGTGGCCGGGCAGGGCGTCCATGCGCACCGGCAGGCCCACCGCGGCGATGGCGGCTTCAGCCCGAACAGCGTCCTGGCCTGCGCACAGGCCCTGGCTGGCGGAGAACCGAAAGGCCTGGGCCATGCCGATGGCCACGGCTTCACCATGCAGCAGGTCCTCGCCATAGCCGCATTCGGCCTCCAGGGCGTGGCCGAAGGTGTGGCCGAGATTGAGCAGGGCCCGGCGGCCGGCCTCCCGTTCGTCCTGCGCCACGATTTCCGCCTTCATCTCCACCGAGCGTCGCACGGCCAGGGCCAGGTCGTCGGGCGCCAGGGCTGTGACCTGGCCGCCATGGGCTTCCAGCCAGGCGAAGAAGTCGAGGTCGCCTAGCAGGCCGTACTTGATGATCTCGGCGTAGCCCGCCCGGATTTCCCGCGCCGGCAAGGTCGAGAGCACGTCCAGGTCGGCCAGCACCAGCCGGGGCTGATGAAAGGCGCCGATCAGGTTCTTGCCCCGGGACGTGTCGATGGCGGTCTTGCCGCCCACCGAGGAGTCCACCTGCGCGAGCAGGGTGGTCGGGATCTGCACGAAGTCGATACCGCGCTTATAGATCGCCGCGGCGAATCCGGCGAGGTCGCCCACCACGCCGCCGCCGAAGGCGATGATCAGATCGCCGCGGTCCAGCTCCAGGGCCAGCAGATCGTCGCTGACCCGGGCCAGCATGTCAAAGCTCTTGGAGCCTTCGCCGGCGGGAACCAGCACCGGCGTCGCGCTGATCCCCTCGGCCGAAAGCGCCCCAGTCAGGGCTGCGCCGTGCAGGCGCCAGACGGTCTCGTCGCTGATGATCGCGGTCCGCCCCCGCTTGAGAAGCGGGCGGATATGCTGACCGGCCTGGGCCAGCAGGCCTGTTCCGATGCGCACCTCATAGGCGCGATCGCCGAGGCCGACGGTGACGGTCTGGATCATGCGCCTTCCTCGGAGAGATATTGCGTCAGGGCGTCGATGACCTGGGCGACGGTCACGTGGTGGGCCGTGTCGCCGGTGTCCACCACCACGTGAGCCTGAGCGTAGACGGGATAGCGCTGCTCCGCCTGAGCCTTGAGCACGGTCAGGGGATCTGAGTCTTTCAGCAGCGGGCGCGTGTCCTTGCGCCCAACCCGTCTGGCCAGAAGCTCCAGGTCGGCGCGTAGCCAGACCACAAGCGCCTTGGACGTCAGCAGCGCGCGGGTCTCATCGTTCATGAAGGCGCCGCCGCCGGTGGCCAGCACATGGGGCGGCTCGTCGAGCAGGCGCTGGATCACCCGGCGCTCGCCGTCGCGGAAGGCGGCCTCGCCCAGTTCAGAGAAGATTTCGGTGATGGCGCGCCCGGCGGCGGCCTCCACCTCGGAGTCGGCGTCGCGAAAGGGAAGCTCCAGCGCATTGGCCAGTCTGCGGCCGACGCTCGACTTGCCGACGCCCATCAGGCCCACCAGGGCGATGGTGCGATGGCGGAGGGGTTCGTATCGATCCATGAGGCGCAAGGCTTTACACGAGCCGCGGCGCCTGCGCCAACCGCCGCGGCCCGGAGGCGCCCGGCCAGGCGTCGTTTCACCGGTTGCGCGGATCAACAGCCTTGGCCGGAGACTATTGGAGCCTCTGGCGCGTTGAACCCGCAGTTAGCAACACAGGGGCGCCTTCGCCTTGATCGACCCGGATTTGGCCTACCTTATTGTGCAGAACGCCCGCGACTATGCCGTCTTCACCCTGGAGCCAGACGGCCGCATCGCGGCCTGGTCTCCGGGCGCGCAGACCATCTTCGGCTACAGTCCTGACGAGGCCATTGGCATGTCGTTCGCCGAGCTCTTCATGGCGCCGGACATTGAGGCCGGAACGCCTGAGGCCGAGATGGCCAAGGCCTATCGCGACGGTCGCGCCGAAGACACCCGATGGCATGTGCGGCAGAACGGTCAGCGGTTCTGGGCCAATGGGGTGACCATGACGCTCGGCGATCGGCCACAGCTGATCAAGTTCCTGCGGGACGAGACCGCGGCCAAGCTGGCTGAGGACCAGCGGATTCTGCTGCTGAACGAACTCAACCACCGGATCAAGAACACCCTCGCTACGGTCCAGTCGATTGTCGATCACACCCTGCGCGCCGCCGATGTCAGCGCGAGCACCCGCAACGTCCTGACCGAACGGCTGATCGCGCTCGCCCAGGCGCACAATGTCCTGGTGGCCGAAAGCTGGGCCGGCGCCGATCTCGGGGCCATTGTCGAGCGCGCCCTCGCGCCGCATGACACGTCCGGCCTGGGCCGGTTCCGCATCGAGGGGCCGCGAGTCTTTCTCAGCCCTCAGCAGGCGGTCTCCCTCTCGCTGGTGCTGCACGAGCTGACGACCAACGCCATCAAGTACGGCGCCCTGTCGACAGTGGACGGGCAGGTCTCCATCTCCTGGAACCTGGCCCATGACGTGGCTGGCGCGCGCACCATGACCCTCCTCTGGCGGGAGACGGGCGGCCCGCCGGTGGCGCCCCCGGATGGTCGCGAAGGATTTGGCCTGCGCCTGATCGCCCGCAGTTTCGGCCAGGACGGCGACGGCCTCACCCGCATCGAGCACCGGCCCGAGGGCCTGGTCTGCACCGTCAATGTCCCCCTGGCCGAAGGCGAGAGCGCCCAGATCCTCAACCTGGTGGAAGGCGCCTAGCTCAGCGCTTGACCGCCCCCTTGAGATAGCCTGCGATGGCCGGGCCGTAGGGCGGCCGCATCCGCTGAAGGGGCCCGATGTCCTTTTTCAACTGGCTGTAGACCGACTTGCGATGGCTGAATTCCTTGAAGCCGTCATGGCCGTGATAGGAGCCCATCCCCGAGGGCCCGACGCCGCCGAAGGGCAACTCTTCCTGGGCCACATGGAAGATCACGTCATTGACGGTCGCTCCGCCCGACGTGGTCTGGGTCAGCACCTTTTCCTTCTCGGCCTCGTCAGAGCCGAACCAGTAGAGGGCCAGGGGCCGCTCGCGGCTGTTCACAAAATCGATGGCCGCCTGGGTCCCGCGATAGGTCTTCACCGGCAGGACGGGTCCAAAGATCTCTTCCTGCATCACCGTCATGTCGTCGGTGGGGTTGAGGATCAGGGTCGGCGGAATCTTGCGATAGGGCTGCTGGCTGAAGTCCTCGCCGGCCGGATTGAGCTCGACCACCTCGGCGCCCTTGGCCCGGGCGTCCTCAATATAGCCGGTGATCCGCTCATAGTGGTTCTGGGCGATGATGGCGGTGTAGTCGGGATTGTCCTTCAGCGTCGGGAACATGCGCGCCACTGCGCCCCGGGCCTCCTCGACGAAGGCGCCCACCTGGCCCTCCGGCGCCAGAACATAGTCAGGCGCCAGGCAGATCTGACCGGCGTTGAGCGTCTTGCCCGCCATAATCCGGGCCGCCGCCAGGCCCATATCGGCGCCCTCGGACAGGATGACCGGGCTTTTGCCCCCAAGCTCCAGGGTCAGCGGCACCAGATTGTCGGCCGCCGCCCGCATCACGTGGCGGGCCACCGCCGTGCCGCCCGTATAGATCAGGTGGTCGAAGGCGAGACCCGAGAAGGCGCGGCCGACATCGGGGCCGCCGGTGAAGACGGCGATCTCGTCTTCGCTGAAGGCCTTGGCGAACATGGCCTTCATCAGCTCAGACGTTTTCGGGGTGAACTCCGAGGGCTTGATCATCGCCCGGTTGCCCGCCGCCAGGATGCCGGCCAGGGGCCCGAAGGTCAGGTTGACCGGAAAGTTCCACGGGCTGATCACGCCGACCACGCCCTTGGGCTGGAACTGCAGCTGCGCCTTGGCGCCGAACAGGCCGAGGATGGCCGGGGTCGTCTTGCGCTTCTCCGGCGCCATCCATTTCCGCAGATGGGTCTTGGCGTGTTTCAGCGGCCCGATGGAGGCGGCGATGTCGGTCAGGCCGGTGACCGCCTTTGAGCGGGAGCCAAAGTCCTCGTTGATCGCGTCGGCGATCTCATCGGCGTGGTCGACCAGCAGGTCGATGCAGCGATCCAGTCGCGCCAGCCTCAGCTGCTCGGAGGGCGGTCCCTCAGCCAGTTGGGCGGCCTTCTGCCGCTCGAGGATACGCTGCATGTCGTCACGGGTGGGCTCGACGGACGTGGTCATTGGGGCCTCGCATCTGAGTTTGGAACCAGTGAAGCTCGGTTTACCTCGGGGCTGTCATGTAAAATCCGCAAGGGGGGCATGACGGCTGCTCAAGCCAGTCTAAGGTGAGCCCATGCTGAAGTTCAGATCCCCCGTTCTCGCCGGCCTGGCGCTCGTGGCCTTGGCCCTCCCCGGGCCGGCCCCCGGCCAGACCGTGGAAAGCGCCCTGTTGCCGGCGCCTGACCTGTTCTCCGGCGCCGGGCGGGACACCGGCCTGGGACCGGAACTCTGGAACGGCGCCTCGGCGACCACGGCGCGGACGGTCCTGCCTCTGCTGGCGCAGAAACCCCTGTCGCCCGCCGCCTCGGCGCTTGCCCGCGCGGTGCTGGCCACCGGCGCCCGGGGACCCGAGGGGGCTGGGGACGATCCGGCCCTGGCCGCGGCCCGGGCCCAGGCCCTGATCGTCCTGGGGGAGGCCGGTTCGGCCCAGGCGGTGCTCCGCCGGACGGGTGGGCTCGACCGCAACAGCGCCCTGTCCCAGGTCGCCGCCGAAGCCGCCCTGCTGACCGGCGCCGACCAGGAGGCCTGCGACATCGCCCAGGCCCTCAGCGTCGATCGTGATCAGGTCTACTGGCTGCGGCTGCGGGCCTATTGTCAGGCCCGGGCCGGGGAGGCCGCCGCCCGACTGACCTATGATCTCGCCCAGGGGGTCGAGCGCGACGCCGTTTTCGCCCGGTTTATGGGGGCCAAGCTCGCCGGGGCCAGGGATCCGGGCGAGGCCGCCCTGCGGGGCGGCCTGGATCTGGCCCTGTCCCGCAGCCTGGGCCTCGACCTGAGCGTCGCCGAGCCCGGCCCCGGCGTGGCCGCAGCCCTGGAGGGGCCGCCGCCGCCTGAGGCGCGCTGGCCGATGATCGCGGCCGAGGGGCCCGTATCCGCAGCCATGGCCGTGCTGGCTCAAGGCGACCTGGCCCTGGCCGAAGGGGTCCGCAGCGCCCTGGCGCAGGATGATGCTCCTCAGCCCGACGCCCTGGCTCTCGCCCTGCTGGACGCCCTGATCGCTGCGGCGTCCGGACGCCAGGACCGTCCCACCCTTGACCGGCTGGTCGAACGGGGCGGGGTCGGCGAGGCGCGCCATCGCCGCCGCGCCCAGGAGGCCGCCCTGATCCTGGCCGCCCTGGGGACCCCCTTCAGCCCGCAGGCCCGCGGGGAGTTCAGCGCCTTCAGCCTGCCCCCGGCCAAGGCGCCGGCGGCGCGGGCCTTCGCTATGGACCAGGCCGCGAGCGCAGAACTGTCTGGCGAGACCGCCCTCCTGGCTCTCTGGACCAGCGCCGAGGCCGGGGCGAACGGACCGGCCGCGACCGATCGTGCGCGGATCATCGCGGCGCTGGCGAGGGCCGGGCTTGCCGATCACGCCCGGGCGTTTGCGGTCGAAGGCCTGCTGGCCCTGAGATGAGCGCCCTGACCACCGAGGGCTGGGTCGAGGCGTTTCTCGAGATGATGTCGGTGGAGCGGGCCGCTGCGCGTAACACCCTGACGGCCTATGGCAAGGACCTGACCGACGCCCAGGCCTTTCTGGCCGGGCAGGGGACCAGCCTGGCGGAGGCCAGCGCCGAGGCCATAGAGTCCTATTTCGCCGCCCTGGGGGCGCGGGGCCTGGCCCCGGCGACCGCCGCCCGGCGCCGGGCCAGCGTGCGGCAGTTCTATCGGTTCGTTCTGGGGGAAGGCTGGCGCAGCGACGATCCGTCCCGCCGGGTGGACGCGCCGCGCAAGGGCCGCCCCCTGCCGCGGACCCTGAGCCGGGCCGAGGTTGACGCCCTGATCGCCGCGGCTGCCGCCCGGGACGGCGCCCAGGGGCTGCGGCTGGCCTGCATGGTGGAGCTGCTCTACGCCTCGGGCCTGCGGGTCTCCGAACTGACCGCTCTGCCCCTGTCCGTCCTCGCCCGCGACCCGGCCTATCTGATCGTCAAGGGCAAGGGCGGCAAGGAGCGGCTGGCGCCCCTCAACACCGCGGCCCGGGCGGCCGTGAAAGCCTATCTGCAGGTCCGGCCGACCTTCCTGCCCAAGGGCGACGCCGCCAATCCCTGGCTGTTTCCCTCCCGCGGCAAGGGTGGCCGGCTGACGCCCAGGCGGTTGGCTCAGCTCTTGGACGAGGCCGCCGCCGGCGCCGGGATCGATCCGGCCCGGGTCAGCCCCCACGTCCTTCGCCACGCCTTCGCCACCCATCTGCTGGAGGGCGGCGCCGACCTGCGGGTCGTCCAGACCCTCCTGGGTCACGCCGACATCGCCACGACGCAGATATACACCCACCTGGCCGGCGACCATCTGCGCCAGGTGGTGGAAACCAAACATCCATTGGGACGTAAGCGCTAGATGCAGACCGATCTGGAGCGGGTGGAGGAGTTCGTCCTTTTCACCATTGGCCGCACGCCGGTGACCTTGGGCGGCATCATCGCCGGGGCCCTCGTGGTGGTGATGGCCTTTGTCGTCGCCGCGGCCGTGGCCTTCGCCCTGCGGCGGCTGCGCAGCCGGGTCCGGTATGGCGGCTCGGCGCTCTACATTGTCGAGAAGCTGGTCACCTATGGGGTGGTCATCGTCGGCCTGGTCGCCGGCCTCTCCACCGTCGGCCTCGACTTCTCCTCCCTGGCCATCTTCGCCGGCGCGGTCGGCGTCGGCGTCGGCCTGGGCCTGCAGGGGGTGGTCAAGGAGTTCGTCTCCGGCCTGGTGCTGATCTTCGACCGCGTGGTCAATATCGGCGACTATGTGGAGCTGGAGGACGGCCACCGGGGCCAGGTGCAGGAGATCGGCCCGCGGGCGACCCGGATCCGCAATAACGACAACATCGACATCATCGTCCCCAACTCGCACCTGATCGAGGGGACCCTGGTCAACTGGACCCTGCACGGGCAGACCCGTCGGATCCACATTCCCTTTTCGGTGGCCTATGGGGCCGATAAGGACAGGGTGCGTGACGCTGTGCTGGCCGCCTCGCGGGCCCTGCCTTTCACCATGCCGGAAAGCGACACTCACAAGTCCCAGGTCTGGCTGGTCGGCTTCGGGGATTCGGCGCTGAACTTCGAGCTGCTGGTCTGGCCGGACCTCAACGCCGCCAAGCGGCCCAACGCCATGCTGGCGGCCTATACCTGGGCGATCGACGACGCTTTGCGTGCGGCCGATATCGAAATCCCCTTCCCGCAGACCGACCTGCGGATCCGCAGCCTGTTCGGCCACGAGGGCGACAAGGCGCTCGATGTCCTGCAGCTGAAGACCCCGTCTGCGCCGGAGCCGGCCAAGGTGGCCGCCCCGACCACCAACGACGCCGCCGAGGATGTCACCCGGCCTGTCGTCGAGGTCGAACCGGACGCGCCGACAGAGGGGCCGTCAGGCGCCAAGACCCCACCGGCCTCCTAGCCCGCCAGAGTGGGGGCCAGACGGGCCTTGTGACCATGAGGGTTCCCGCCTAACTTCCGCCGCTTCCGCCCACAGCCAGGGACAGACAGCTCGATGGCCGCACATTATCTCGAGTTCGAGCGACCCATCGCTGAGCTCGAAGCGAAGATCGAGGAGCTCCAGCGCCTGTCGGAGACGGCCGAGGGCGGCGGCATGGACACCGAGATCGAGGCGCTGCGCGCCCGGGCCGCCGAGCTGCGGGTCAAGGCCTACGCCAAGCTTGATCCCTGGCAGAAGACCCAGGTCGCCCGCCATCCGGAGCGGCCCCACTTCGTGGACTATGCGGCGGGTCTGATCGACGAGTTCGTCGAGCTGCGCGGCGACCGCAAATACGCCGATGATCAGGCCCTGATCGGCGGTCCAGGACGTTTCCGCGGTCGTCCGGTGATGATCCTTGGTCACGAAAAGGGCCACGACACAGCCAGCCGGGTGAAGCACAATTTCGGCTCGACTCGTCCGGAGGGCTATCGCAAGGCGATCCGCCTGATGGACATGGCGGAAAACTTCAACCTGCCGGTCATCAGCTTCATCGACACGGCCGGCGCCTATCCCGGCGTGGGCAGCGAGGAGCGCGGCGTGGCCGAGGCGATCGCCCGCTCGACCCAACGGTGCCTGACCCTGGGCGTGCCGATGATCTGCGTGGTCAGCGGGGAGGGGGGCTCCGGCGGCGCCATCGCCATCGCCTCGGGCAACCGGGTGCTGATCCTGGAACACGCCATCTACTCGGTGATCTCGCCAGAGGGCGCCAACTCCATCCTGTGGCGGGGGTCCCGGACGGCCGAAGAGGCCGCCAAGGCCATGAAGATCACGGCCCAGGACCTGCTGAAGATGAAGATCGTCGACCGCATCGTGCCCGAGCCGGCCGGCGGCGCCCATTCCGACCCGGCGGCCATGCTGCAGACCCTCGGCGATGTGCTGGATGAGGAGTTGGACAAGCTCTCCATCCTCTCCGCCGACGACCTGCGCGCCCAGCGGGCGTCCCGCTTCTACGCCATCGGCCGCTCGGGACTCTGATCGCCGCACGGCGTGGCTTGCCTGAACAGCGTTCAAGGGTTTGAGTGCTTCAAACAATTGTTTGGGAGGACGTCATGGCCTTGAAGACCCGTTTCACCGAGATGTTCGGCGTCGAGCATCCGGTCGTGCAGGGCGGCATGCAGTGGGTGGGCCGCGCCGAGCTGGTGGCCGCCGTGGCCAACGCCGGGGGCCTGGGCTTCATCACCGCGCTGACCCAGCCGACCCCGAAGGACCTGGTCAAGGAGATCGAGCGCTGCCGGTCCATGACCGACAAGCCCTTCGGCGTGAACCTGACCATCCTCCCGGCCATCAACCCGCCGCCCTACGCGGAATACCGCCAGGCGATCATCGATTCCGGGATCAAGATCGTCGAGACCGCCGGCAACAAGCCCGCCGAGCATGTGGAAGAGCTGAAGAAGCACGGGGTGCTGGTCATCCATAAGTGCACCGCCGTCCGTCACGCCCTGTCGGCCGAGCGGATGGGGGTGGACGCCATCTCCATTGACGGCTTCGAATGCGCCGGCCATCCGGGCGAGGACGACATTCCGGGCCTGATCCTGATCCCGGCGGCGGCCGACAAGGTGAAGATCCCGATGATCGCCTCGGGCGGCTTCGGCGACGGCCGCGGCCTGGCCGCGGCCCTGGCCCTGGGCGCCGAGGGCATCAATATGGGCACCCGCTTCATGTGTACGGTGGAGAGCCCGATCCATGAAAACGTGAAGCGCCAGATCGTCGAGAACGACGAGCGGGCCACCGACCTGATCTTCCGCACCATGCACAACACCAGCCGGGTGGCGCGCAACGACATCAGCCGCCAGGTGGTCGAGCTGGAGCGCTCCGGCGCCAAGTTCGAGGACGTCCGTGAACTGGTGGCCGGCTCCCGCGGCCGGGTGGTCTATGAGACCGGCGATCCCGAACACGGCATCTGGTCGGCGGGCATGATCCAGGGCCTGATCCACGACATTCCCACCTGCCAGGAGCTGATCAGCCGGATCGTGGCCGAGGCCGAAGAGATCATCGAAGGCCGGATGGCGCGGATGCTCGGCCACCGATCGCCGGCCATGGCCTGACCGACACAGGGTGATCGCACGCATGCTTGGCGGACGGGGCGACCCGTGTAATCTGGGGCCTCCCCCAGTTCCCCCATTTGCGTCTGATCACCCTTGTCCCCTTCGACCGCGCCGAAAGCTGACGCCGCTCAGCTGATCGAGACGATCTACGCCGTCGCCGCGCGTCCCGAACGATGGGAAGAGATCATCGCCGCCGTGGGCGCGGCGCCTGAGGCCGTTCCCGAGGCCCATTCGGCCCTGGTGAATTTCCGCAGCCTCGAGGACGCGGCCCTGGCCGCGAAGCCGAGTCTGGGCGTGATCCTCCTGTCGCCCTCCGGCGGCGTCGTCGGCTGGAATGGCTCTGGCGAGGCGCTGTTTCGCGACCGCCTGGGGGTGGTGGAGAGCCGCGGCATGCGGTTCTTCAATCCGTCGAACCACGAAGCCCTGGCCCACGCCCGCGCCCGACTGGCCGAGTCCCAGGCCAGTCAGGTCATCGTCAAGTTCGTCCAGGCCGATGATGACGATCCTCACTTCGCCTACATGTCGCCCCTCGATGTGACGCCGCCAGAGCTGATCCTCGGGATCGAGGGCGCCGACCGCGCCTCTGCGGCGCTGATCTTCCCGGCGGTGGAGGCCACCGATCATCTGTGGCGCACGATCCGCGAGAGCTTTGGCCTGACGCCAGCCGAAACGCGGCTGGCCGCGCGGTTGAAGGATGGCCTGACCCTCAAGGAGTCGGCTGAGGATCTGAACGTCTCCCTCAACACGGTCCGCAATCAGCTCCGGGCGGTGTTCGACAAGATGGGCCTGAACCGCCAGAGCGACCTGGTCCGGGCGCTCGCCCAGCTCAGCGCCCTGTCGTCGTCCCTTCAGACCTCGACCCCCGATACGGTGGCGGCCACTGAGGCCGGCGCCCTGGGGTCTGCGCCGCCGGTTCGGACGCACAGACTGGAGGACGGCCGGACCCTGGCCTACCGGGTCTATGGCGATCCCAAGGGCCAGGCCTGCATGATGGTCCATCAGGGCCTGGGCTCCAGCCTGCTGCCCCGAGGCACCGATCAGCTCGCCCACGATCTCGGGCTCTACATCCTCTGCGTGGAGCGGCCCGGCACCGGCCGCTCGGACCCGCCCGCAGAGCTGAGCTTTGCGGCCATCGCCGGGGACCTGGTGGCCCTGACCGACGCCCTCAACCTGCGCCAGGTGAGGGTCGCGGCCTTCATGAACGGGGTGGGTTTCGCCCTGGCCTATGCCGACGCCCTGGGGCCGCGCGCCGAGCGCCTGCTGCTGGTTTCAGGTCGGCCTACCGGGGTCGAGCCGGAAACCGAGCGGGATCGCCGCCATCCGATGATCCTGCTGCACCGTCGCATGTCGCGGTCGGCCTGGGCGGTGGGGCCGCTCTATGCCCTGCTTCGGCATCGACTGTCCCTGCGCCAGGTGGAGACCATGGTGCGGACGGCCGCCTCGGCGCCCGGCGACGCCGCCTATCTGCGCAGCCATCCCGACGTGATCGCCTTCATCTACGACTATATGAGCGAGTGTTTGAGCCGAGGGTCCAAGGGCGCCGCCCGGGAGCTGACCCTGTGCGTGAACACGCCGCGGCTGGATCTGCCGCGGCTGAGCGCGCCGATCAGCGTCTGGTACGGCGCCGATGACCCGGGCGCCTCGGCCGAACGGCTGCTGGCCTGGCTCGGTCGTCCCTGCGCGGAGGTGCGGGTCGTGCCTGGCGTCGGCCATTACCTGCCGCACAAGCACTGGCCCGACGTCCTGGCCTGGCTGGCGGCGGATGAGGTCGGTTAGGGCCGCGCGCCCTTGACCGCGTCGATCAAGGTCTCGATCGCCTCTGGCGTGGTGGCCCAGGAGCACATGAACCGCACCGAGCCGTCGATGAACCGGTAGACGAACCAGCCGCTGGCCTGCAGGCGCTTCAGGGTCGCCTCATCCATCTCCACAAAGACGGCGTTGGCCTCCACCGGATGGCGCAGGGGCAGGGGCATCAGCTCGGCCAGGCGCCGGGCCATGGCGTTGGCGTGGGCGGCCCGGCTCACAAAGGCGCCGCTCTCCAGCATGCCGACGAACGGGGCGGCGTAGAAGCGGCTCTTGGACGGCAGCTGCCCCGACTGTTTCAGCCGGGCGTCGAAGCGGGGAACGAGATCCTTGCGGAAGATGACGATGGCCTCGGCCGGCGTCATGCCCGCCTTGGTCCCGCCGATCACCAGCAGATCGACGCCCAGGCCGGCGACGGATTTGAGGTCGAAACCTGCAGCCGCGGCGTTGGCCAGGCGCGCCCCGTCCAGATGGACGCCATAGCCGCGCGCACACACCGGCCGGGTCAGGGTGGCCAGGGCCTCGGCCGAATAGACTGTGCCGTACTCGGTGGCGTTGGTCAGGGACAGGGCCGCCGGCGGCTGGGCGTGGGCGCTTTCGGCTCGCGCCAGGGCGGCGTTCAGGGCCTGCGGGTCGATGCGGCCCGAGGCGCCTTCCAGCCCCTGGATCGCTAGGCCATGGCCGAAGAAGCCCGGCGCGCCGGTCTCGTCGGTGGCCACGTGGGAATCCCGATGGGCCAGGACCCCTTCGAAGGGCCTGGCCAGCGCCGCCAGGCAGATGGCGTTGGCCGCCGTGCCCGAGGTGACGAACCGCACCTCGGCGTCGGCGTCCAGCAGGCCCCGGATCAGGTCGGCGGCCCGGGCCACCGTGGCGTCGGCCCCATAGCTGGCGGCGAAGCCGGCGTTGGCGGCGTTCAGGGCGGCCATGGCCTCAGGGGCGGCCGGGGCGGTGTTGTCGGAGGCGAAGTCGTAGCGGGGGCTCATCCCGCCGTTCTACCCCACGCCTTCACATCGTCCACGAAGAGATCGGGCTCCTCCATGGCGGCGAAGTGGCCGCCGCTCGGCATGTCGGTCCAGCGGACGATGTTGTAGCCGCGATCGGCGAAGGATCGCGGCGGGGCGGGGTAGAGGGCCTCTCCGGGAAAGTTGGCGAAGGCGGTCGGCGTCTCACAGCGCTGGCCCGGCTGCAGGGCCACGCCCCCTTCCTCCAGCATGCCGCGATAATACCAGGCGCCGGTGGCGAAGCTGTCGGTCATCACATAGAGCATGATGTTGGTGAGCAGCCGGTCCTTTGAATAGACCGCCTCGAAGCTCTTGGTGCGCAGGTCCGACCAGTCGTGGAACCGCTCGGCGATCCAGGCGGCCTGACCCACGGGGTTGGAGGCGCCCAGCCAGGCCAGGGACTGGGGCTTGGAGGCCTGCAGACGGAAATAGGCGCCCATCACGTCCATCATCCCGGCCTGGCGGGTCATCCAGGCGGTCTCTTCCGGGGTCTGCGGGCCGCCCGGCGCCCGGAAGGCCATCATGTTGAGGTGAATGGCCCGCACATGGTCGGCGTGGTCGAGCCCGAGCCATGAGGTGATCATCGAGCCCCAGTCGCCGCCCTGGGCCAGATAGGTGGAATAGCCGAGCACCTGCGTCATCAGGGTGTTGAACAGCCGCGCGGTGGTCCGCTGGCCCATGGGCCGCGAGGGTTTGGACGAGAACCCGAAGCCCGGCAGGGAGGGGATGACGAGGTCGAAGGCGTCGGCCGGATCGCCGCCGAAGCGGGACGGGAAGGCGAGCTGCTCGATGACCTGCCAAAACTCATAGTGCGAGCCGGGCCAGCCGTGGGACATCAGCAGGGGCCGCTTGCCGCCAGCCTCGCCGACCACATGCACGAAATGCAGGTCGAAGTCCTCGACCCGGGCGGTGAACTGCGGGAAGCGATTGAGCTCGGCCACCGCAGCGCGCCAGTCATAGGCGCCGGTCCAGTGGTCGCAGAGGCCTTTCAGCCAGGCGCCGTCGCAGCCATAGGCCCAGCCGTCGGGAACTTCAGGGATCGGCGGCCAGTCATAGGCGGCGACCTTGGCCAGGACATCGGCCACCCGGGCCTCGTCCCATTGAACCTCAAACGGCTGAACCTGGCTCACGGCGCGCTCCCTCTGGTGTGGCTGGGGTGGAGGTTGCCCGCCTTGACCCAGGGCGCGTCAAGATCGATCGCGCGCCTCAGGCCGTCGGGCGCAGGCCTCGGGAGATCGCCGGGATCACCTCGGCGATCAGTTTCCGCGCGCCGCCGGGCGGCAGCTTGCCCACCATCTCCAGCACGATGCAGCCGTGGGTCGTCGCCCAGAACATCTCGCCGATCCGCACCGGATCGCCGACCAGATGGCCGGACTCCACCAGGCTGCGGACATACTGGCTCATGGTCGCCCGGGCGCGGTTGGCCGAGCGGGCCAGTTCCGGATAGTCGGCCTCATTGGGCTGATACATGTCGAACATCAGCTTGTAGGTCTGGGGG
>TARA_R100000935_G_scaffold42576_4_pt1 | contig 17658 bp, 15 predicted proteins | sample TARA_R100000935 | Tara Oceans TARA_R100000935 (sample SAMEA2621502) | marine metagenome | biome: marine biome (ENVO:00000447); feature: surface water layer (ENVO:00002042); material: "saline water (ENVO:00002010), including plankton (ENVO:xxxxxxxx)" | depth 5 m | reverse complement strand
GACGGGTTCACGGCGTTCCCGGAAGGGCGTCACCCAGACCTGCGCACCAAATGGAGGGGAAGCGTTCCCGCTAAAGCGCGATGAACCTTACTTCTTCGGCCAGCGCCGTAACAGCAACACCGTTAACTGGAAGAGCCCCCGTTGGGGCGACGTGATCGTGCGCGCGCAAATCGCTCCTGGCGAGGACGACCAGATCGGTGACGAAGAGAAAGACGGGTTGGCCGACACCTATGGTGTGTCCGCGACCTGGGACGGGGATGCCCTGTTCGCTGCTCTTGCGTATCAGCGCAGCTACCTGGAAGTGGACAGCCCGGTCCCGCCGCCGGTGACCGTGGCCGCCGACCTGGATCTGCTGCGTGGCACCCTGGGTATGGCGCTTGGTGACCTGGAGCTGGGCGCGATGGTCGAGCAGGTGCGCATTGATCCGGACGTGTCCGGCGCCGACCGCGCCGACGGCACCTCGTATATGGTCAGTGCCGGCTGGCAGTTGCTGCCGCGGGTTAAACTGAAGGCCCAGGCCGGTCGTTTCGACAGCAGTGATCTCGACTACGAGAGCGACATCCTGGCCGCGGGCGCCGACTACAAACTCGGCAAGCAGACCACGCTCTACGGGCTGGTATCCGGCTCCGACGTGGACTACACCTACGCCAACGGCACCGGCGATGACGACAGCGGCAGCCTGTTCTCAGTGGGGATGGAACACAAGTTCTGAAGAGAGCTTCAAGCTGCAAGCCTCAAGCTGCAAGCAGTCTTGAATCCGCTTGTAGCTTGTAGCTTGTAGCTTGCAGCTGGCCGGGCGGAGCCCGGCCTATGCCCAGCGCTTCAGTGCCAGCGAGGCGTTGGTGCCGCCGAAGCCGAAGCTGTTGCTGAGCACCAGCTCGGGGCGCTGGTCGTTGCTCTTGGTGAGAATCGGCAGGCCCTCGGCGTCCGCGTCCAGCTCGGTGATGTTGGCGGAGCCGGCGGTGAAACCGTCGCGCATCATCAGCAGGCAATAGATCGCCTCCTGAACGCCGGCGGCGCCCAGGCTGTGGCCGGACAGGCTCTTGGTGGAGCTGATCGCCGGAATCTTGCCGTCGCCGAACACTTCGCGGATCGCCTTCAGCTCGGCCAGATCCCCCACCGGGGTGCTGGTGCCGTGGGCGTTGATGTAATCCACGTCGCCGTCCACCGTGGCCAGCGCCTGGCGCATGCAGCGCGCCGCGCCTTCGCCGTTGGGCGCGACCATGTCGTGGCCGTCGCTGGTGGCGCCGTAGCCCACCACTTCTGCGTAGATACGCGCGCCGCGCGCCTTGGCGTGCTCCAGTTCCTCAAGCACCACCATGCCGCCGCCGCCGGCGATCACGAAGCCGTCGCGGCTGGCGTCATAGGCACGGGACGCGGTCTCCGGGGTGTCGTTGTACTTGCTGGACAGGGCGCCCATGCCGTCGAACAGACAGCTCAGGGTCCAGTGCTCTTCCTCGCCGCCACCGGCGAACACCACGTCCTGCTTGTTCAGCTGAATCTGTTCCACCGCATTGCCGATGCAGTGCGCGCTGGTGGCGCAGGCGGAGGCGATGGAGTAGTTGATGCCCTTGATCTTGAACGGGGTGGCCAGGCAGGCGGACACGGTGCTCGCCATCACGCGCGGCACCATATAGGGGCCGACGCGCTTGACCCCGCGGGTGCGGGCGATGTCGGCGGCTTCCACCTGGTTGAACGACGAATGGCCGCCGGACCCGGCGATCAGGCCGGTGCGCTCGTTGCTGACGTCGGCCTCGTCCAGGCCGGCGTCGGCGATCGCCTGCTGCATGGCCACGTAGGCGTAGGCCGCCGCGTCGCCCATGAAACGCCGGGGCTTGCGGTCGATATGGTCTTCCAGGTTGATATCCGGCGTCCCTGCGATCTGGCTGCGCATGCCCATTTCCTTATAGGCTTCCTTGAAGCGGATGCCCGGGAGGCTGTCCCGCAGCGCCCGGGACACCTGGTCCGCCTCGTTGCCGAGGCAGGACACGATTCCCAGGCCGGTAATCACGACGCGACGCATATGGTGCTCCATCAAGGTGATATTGTCGTACTAGCGGGCACTAAAACCCTTCCGTCGAGGTAAACAGGCCGACCCGCAGGTCTTTGGCCTCATAAATGTCCTCGCCGTCCACCGAAACCACGGCGTCGGCGATGCCGAGAGTGAGTTTGCGGGCGATCACTCGTTTCACGTTGATTCGATAGGTGACTTTCTTGGCGGTGGGCAGAATCTGCCCGGAAAACTTCACCTGGCCCACGCCCAGGGCGCGGCCCCGGCCGGGGTTGCCCAGCCAGCCAAGGAAGAAGCCCAGCAGCTGCCAGGTGGCGTCCAGGCCCAGACAGCCCGGCATCACCGGGTCGGTCTCGAAGTGACAGTCGAAGAACCACAGGTCCGGGTGGATATCCAGCTCCGCGATGATCTCGCCCTTGCCGTATTCGCCGCCCTGGTCGGCAATGTGGCTGATGCGGTCGAGCATCAGCATGCCGGGCAGCGGCAGGCGGGCGTTGCCGGGGCCGAACAGCTGACCATGGGCACAGGCCAGCAGGTCGTCGTAGGAATAGGCGGATTTTCGATCCGGATTCGCGGTGTTCACGTTATTTGTGCTCAAACTGGTTACTCCACACAGGCCGGGCTGGTGCCGAACATCCATTGTTTTCACTCAGTATGGAACGGATCGAGCCCGATTCGTTCCAACCCGCCGGTGATAGTGTATGGATGCCAGATGACCTTTTGACTGCAAAATGGCGACGCTTTAAACACAGTGTCGACCCTGATGATAGCCACATAGTAGCAGAGCGGCGTCGTCGGGCACGACCGCTAAGCGTCTCAAAATATGTCCATGCCCGCGGGACGCCAGGGGCGGCGCGCCGGTGGGCTTGCAAAGCGGGCCGCATCTGCCGATGATGCGCGCACACACTCAGCCGGAGGAATAAGGTGGCGGCGGAACTCGGACATCTCTCCCTGTGGGTGGCCATAGCGGCGGCCCTGGTGTTGGCGGTATTCCCACTGATCGGCGTGTATCGCCGGGTGGAATCCTGGCAGCGCTACGCCCGGCCTTTGGCCTGGCTGCAGTGGCTGGCGCTCACGGTGGCGATGGTCTGCCTGGGCTACAGCTTCTATATCAATGATTTCACGGTCACCTATGTGGCCAACCACAGCAACTCGCAATTGCCGCTGGGCTACCGGCTGTCGGCGATCTGGGGCGGCCACGAGGGCTCCCTGTTGCTGTGGGGCTGGATGCTGGGCGGCTGGACCGCCCTGGTCGGCCTGTTCAGCCGCAAGGTGCCGCTGCCCATGGTGGTGCGGGTGCTGTCGGTGATGGGCATGATCGCGGTGGGTTTCCACGCCTTCATGCTGTTCACCTCCAACCCGTTCGACCGCTCGCTGCCCTGGTTCCCGATCGACGGTGCCGACCTTAACCCGCTGCTGCAGGACCCGGGCCTGATCATCCACCCGCCCATGCTTTATATGGGTTACGTGGGCTTCTCGGTGGCGTTCGCGTTCGCCGTGGCCGGTCTGCTGGCCGGCAATCTGGACCCGGCCTGGGCCCGCTGGGCACGCCCCTGGACCACCGTCGCCTGGAGCTTTCTCACCGTCGGCATCGCCCTGGGCTCCTGGTGGGCCTACTACGAACTGGGCTGGGGCGGCTGGTGGTTCTGGGACCCGGTGGAAAACGCCTCCCTGCTGCCGTGGCTGGCCGGCACCGCGCTGATTCACTCCCTGGCGGTGAGTGAAAAACGCAACCTGTTCCGCGCCTGGACCGTGCTGCTGGCCATCGTCACCTTTTCCATGAGCCTGCTGGGCACCTTCCTGGTGCGCTCCGGCGTGCTCACCTCGGTGCACGCCTTCGCCAACGACCCCAGCCGGGGCGCCTTTATTCTCGGCTTCCTGGTGGTGGTGGCCGGCGGCGCGCTCACCCTGTTCGCGCTGCGCGCCGGGCGCCTCAAGGGCAAGGGCGGCTTCAAGCCGCTCTCCCGGGAGGCCTTCCTGCTGGGCAACAATCTGCTGCTGCTCACCGCCACCTTCGCGGTATTGATGGGCACCCTGTATCCGTTGTTGGGCGAGGCGCTGGATATCAAGGTGTCGATCCGCGCCGCCTACTTCAACAGCTTCTTCGTGCCGCTGACCCTGGTGCTGATGGCGATTCTGGTGCCCGGCATGCTCAGCAACTGGAAGCGCCAGGACAGCTCGCCGTTGCTGCGGCGCATGCTGATGCTGGCGCCGGCGGCGCTGATCGGCGGCTACCTGGGCGCGCGCCTGCCCGGCGACACGCCCTGGGTGGGCACCCTGGCGCTGATCCTGGCCCTGTTCCTGGTGTTCGCCCACATCGACGATCTGGTGCGCCGCGCGCTGGCCTACAACCGGGGCTTCCTGGGCGGGCTGGGCAAACTCGGCCGCGGCTACTACGGCATGGTGCTGGCCCATTCCGGCATGGCGGTGCTGGTGGCCGGCGTCACCGTGGTCAGTTTCCACGAAGTGGAGCGTGACGTGCGCATGGCGCCGGGCGACGTGGCCGAAGTGGGCGCTTACCGCTTCGAGTTCGACACCCTCAGCGAATACGCCGGCCCCAACTTTGATTCCCGCAAGGGCCATTTCCTGGTCACCCGCGACGGCGAGCCGATCGCGGAAATGAACCCGGAAAAACGCACCTACCGCGCCAGCGGCCAGGTGATGACCGAAGCGGCCATCGACGCCGGCCTGATGCGCGATCTCTACGTGGCGCTGGGCGAGCCCCTGGGCGGCGACGCCTGGGCGGTGCGCATTTATCACAAGCCGATGATCCGCTGGATCTGGCTGGGGGCGCTGATCATGGCCCTGGGCGGCGCGCTGGCGCTCACCGACGCCCGTTACCGGAAAAAGATGACGCGCAGCAAAGCGGACGCCGACGGCGAGGTGGTTTATGAGTAAAGGCACCAACCCCTGGGTTTTCCTGCCGCTGGTGGCGTTCGTCGCCCTGGCGGTGCTGCTCGCCAGCGGCCTGGGCCGCAACCCGGAAGAGCTGCCCTCGGCGCTGGCCGGCAAGCCGGTGCCGGAATTTTCCCGGCCGTCGCTGCTCAACGACCGCACCCTCACCGAGGAGCTGCTCACCGGCCGCTGGCAATTGTTGAACGTGTGGGGCACCTGGTGCCCGACCTGCTACGTCGAGCATCCCTATTTGCTGGAGCTGGCGCGCAGCGGCATTCCCATTGTCGGGCTCGACTATAAAGACGAGGATGCCAAGGCCCGCGACTATCTGGCCGAATACGGCAACCCGTTCCGCGAAGTGATCGTCGACGCCGACGGCCAGCTGGGTCTTGACCTGGGCGTCTACGGTGCGCCGGAAACCTTTCTGATCAACCCGCGCGGCGAGATCGTGCTGCGCCACGTGGGCGAAATGAACCAGCGCGTCTGGGACGACAAGTTCGCGCCGGTGCTGCAGCAGGCCGGTGAGGCCCCGGGGGTGGCGCCGTGATCCGTCTTGCCATTCTGCTGTTCGCCATGGCGGCCGCGCCGTCCTGGGCCGCCATCGACATTTACCAGTTCGACAGCGACGCCCAGCAGGACCGTTTTCACCGCCTCACCGAGGAGCTGCGCTGCCCCAAGTGCCAGAACCAGAGCATCGCCGATTCCGACGCGGAGATTTCCCAGGACATGCGCGAGCGGGTGGCGCGGATGATCCGCGAAGGGCACAGCGATGAGGAGATCGTCACCTTCTTCGTCGACCGCTACGGGGATTTCGTCAGCTACCGGCCGCCGTTCAACCCCCGCACCGCGATTCTCTGGGTGGGGCCCCTGACCCTGTTGCTGCTGGGCGGCGTGGGTATCGTACTGCTGGTGCGCCGCGCCAGCCGCGAAGCGGAGGAAGACGATCAATGAGTCCGTTCATTGTGCTGATAGTGGTGTTGCTGGCGGCGCTGCTGGTGTGCTTTTTATTGTGGCGCCGGGAAAGCCGCGCCGCCGGCGCGCCCCTGTCGATCACCGGCCTGGCGATCCCCCTGTTGGTGGTGGCGGTGGCCGGCCTCGGCTATCTGACCATCGGGCTGGATCGCAACACCCTGGACTGGCTGGCCGACCAGCGCCGCTACGACCCGGTGGCCGAGCGGGTGATCGCCGGCGAAGCCCCCGGTGAGCAGGACCAGGACATCTCCGCCGCCGCGCTCACGCGGGTGCTGCAGTCGCGGCTGGTGCGCGAGCCCAGCCTCACCGGCTGGTACACCCTGGGTCTGCTCTATGACCAGTTGGGCGCGCCGGCCCAGGCCCAGGAAGCCGCCCGCCGGGCGCTGGAGATGGACCCGGACGACCACGCCGCGCGCCTGCTGCTGGCGCGCGGGCTGATCGCCCAGGCCGACGGCCGCCTCACCGACGAGGCCCAGGCGGAAATCGCCCGGGTGCTGGCGGACAACCCCCGGCACGACGGCGCGCTGATGCTGCAGGCAATGGCCGCCAACGAGGCCCGCCGTTTTGATCTGGCGGCGCGGTCCTGGCGCGCGCTGCTGGCCCGTCACGGCGACGGCGAAGCCGGCGATCTGATCCGCCGCGGCCTGGCCCAGGCGGAGCAGCAGCGTGAGCGCAGCGAGCAGCTGCAAGGGCTCACCGTCACCGTGCAGGCCGACGACGTGCCCGAGGGCGGCACCCTGTTCGTGTTCCTGCGCCGGGCCGGGGAGAGCGGCGGCCAGCCGCTGGCCGCGCGCCGGGTGCTGGCGGAATCGTTCCCTATCCAGGTGACCCTGCGCCCGGGCGACTGGCTGCAGGCCTATCCCGCCGAGCTCGACCAGCTGCGCGTGGCCGCGCGCTACACGCCGGCGCCCGGCTCCAGCGTGGACCAGGCCAACCTGAACGCCGCGCCCACCGCTCTGGATCTGAGCCGGCGGCCGGCGGCGAGTCTCACGATTCGCCGCTAGGCGCGCCGCCACGGGCGTCCGCGATACCAAGGTCGCCCTTGTACCCGGGGGACCCGCACGGTAAAGTTCCCCCCCTTCGGGCGAGGGGAGCTCCTGACGCCCCTTCCATTCGCGGCAAAACGGAGAATCCTATGCGTGTCATCCTGCTTGGCGCGCCCGGTGCGGGTAAGGGCACTCAGGCGCAGTTCATCAAGGAAGAATTTTCCATTCCCCAGATCTCCACCGGCGATATGCTGCGTGCCGCGGTGAAAGCGGGCACCCCTCTGGGCCTGGAAGCCAAGAAAGTGATGGATGCCGGCGGTCTGGTATCCGACGACATCATTCTCGGCCTGGTCAAAGAGCGCATCACCGAGGACGACTGCAAGAACGGCTTCCTGTTCGACGGCTTCCCGCGCACCATCCCCCAGGCCCAGGCGCTGGTGGAAGAGGGCGTGAATATCGATTTCGTGGTTGAGATTGATGTGGATGACGAAGAAATCATCGAGCGTCTCAGCGGCCGCCGCGTACACCCCGCTTCCGGCAGGGTCTACCACATCAAGCACAACCCGCCCAAGGAAGCCGGCAAGGACGACGAGACCGGCGACGAGCTGGTCCAGCGCGACGACGACAAGGAAGCCACCGTGCGCAAGCGCCTTGAGGTGTACCAGGAGCAGACCCGCCCGCTGGTGAACTTCTACCAGGAGCTGGCCCAGAACGGCGAACAGAACGCGCCCACCTACGTGCGCGTGGCCGGCGTCGGCGGCGTCGATGACATCCGTCAGCGCATCATGGAAAAACTGAAAGGCTGAACTCTCCAGGGGCCCGCGGCAGCGGGCCCTCGCATCTCCCCCCTCCTATCACCCCGATAGCGTGCTCACGTCCTCTGTCTCACCTATCATTCACCCCTCATTGGTTGTGATGCGTCCCCGCGCTTACTCAGGAGAAGGCTTGTTATGTCCGTGACGAAACCGGCGGTGGTCCTGGTCAATCTGGGCACCCCAGACGCGCCCACCACGGCGGCGGTGCGCCGTTATCTGAAGCAGTTCCTGTCCGACCCCAGGGTGGTGGAAGCGCCGCGCCTGATCTGGTTCTGGGTGCTGCGTCTGATCATCCTGCTGCTGCGGCCGCGCCGGGTGGCGAAACTCTACGCCTCCATCTGGCAGCAGGACTCCCCGATCCGGCTGGTGGCCCAGCAGCAGGCCGAAGCGCTGGCCGGCCGTTTCGACTGCACGGTGCGTTACGCCATGAGCTACGGCAGCCCCGGTTTTGAAGCCGTGCTGGACGAGCTGGCGGACCAGGGCCACGACCACCTGTTGATCCTGCCGCTCTACCCGCAGTATTCCGGTTCCACCAACGGCGCGGTGGCGGACGCTCTGGCGCGCTGGGTGCGCACCCGCCGGGAAGTGCCCGGGCTGACACTGGTTAAGGACTACTGGCAAAACCCCGCCTGGCTGGACGCGGTGGCCGACAGCATCCGGCGTTTCCGCGAACAACACGGCGCGGCGGAAAAGCTGCTGTTTTCATTCCACGGCATTCCGGTGTCCTACCAGGACAAAGGCGACCACTACGGTGAGCGCTGCCACCACTCCGCCGCGTTGATCGCCGAGCGCCTGGGTTTGCGCGCCGAGCAATGGATGGTGACCTTTCAATCCCGCTTCGGCCCCCAGGAGTGGCTCAACCCCTACACCGATAAAACCCTGGAAAAGTGGGGTAAGGAAGGCGTGCGTTCGGTACAGGTGGTGTGCCCCGGTTTCTCCGCCGACTGCCTGGAAACCCTGGAAGAAATCGACGGTGAAAACCGCGAAGTGTTCCTGCACGCCGGCGGCGAATCGTTCGCCTATATCCCCGCGCTGAACGCGGAACCGTCACACATCGACGCCCTGGAAGCGGTGGTCCGCGCGCATTTATGAAACGCGGTGACGAGTGACCGACACGGGGCAGCAGAACGCTGCCCCGTTTTATTTTTTCTCCGCGCCCCTCTCCCCAAAAAAAACCGCTTTTTATTTTTTTACTGATTCCTACAAACTCTTGGTCAAATAATGTACCAAGTGATTTTTTTTTATGCTACTTTCCGACTGTCGCAGAAAAATGACGTCATAGATTAGGAGATCGATCATGGCCAGAGCAGCAAAAAAAGTAGCGCTCAGAAAAAAACCGCGGCTCGCAAGACCGCCGCACGCAAGAAGACCACCACCACCAAAACCACCGCCAATAAGGCTCCGGCTCTGCCGAAGTCGGTAACCAACGCCGAGTCCAAGTCCAAACTTCAGGAAAAGGCGGTGGCCCAGGCACAGAAGAAAGTCGACCAGGCCAGCACCAAGCTGGACCGCCAGAAGAAAAAGATCGAAACGGAAAACGACAAACTCAGCAAGTTGCGCGCGGATCTGGCCGCCAAGCGGGATAAGGCCAAAGGCAATGCCACCGCCGCCGCCAAACGCGCCGTGGAAACCGCCCGCGGTCGCATGAACACCCAGCGTCTCAAACTTCAGGACCTGCGCGGCGAGAGCAAACTGATTCGCGCCGAAATCCAGGCCGCCAAGAAAGTGGTCACGCGGGAAAACAAAAAGCTGCGCACCGCCCAGCGCAACCTGACCACCAAGATGCGCGAGTACGAGCGCAAGCTGGCGAAGAAAGCCAAGGTGGCTCAGAAGAAAGCGGAGCAGAAGGCCAAGCGCGCCGCCCGCAAAGCCACCGGCAAGACAACCACCGCGCGCAAAACCACCGCCAAGCGCGCCACCGCCAAGAAGGCGGCCAAGCGCACCCCGGCGAAGAAAAGCGCCAGCAAGCGTCCGGCGGCCAAGAAAACCGCGACCCGCAAGACCGCGGTGAAGAAGACCGCCACCCGCAAGACCCCGGCGCGCAAAGCACCGCGCAAGAAAGCGGCGGCCAAGAAGACCCCGGCCAAGAGCAGCTGACCGGACCGTCCGCCCGTTCGACACAACGCCCCCGGCCCGCCGGGGGCGTTGTCGTTTCGGCCCCCCCTCCCCCAAAAAAAACCGCCCTGGGCCTGCCGCCGGGCAGGGGTGGCGCCCTGGCCAAGAAAGCTATTGATAACAATTCGCATTAGAGTTATTCTGCTCCCGAGTTTGAGGAGTGGACGTAGCCATGTACGTTTGTTTGTGTAACGGCATCACTGACGGTCAGATACGGGAAGCAGCCGAAAGCGGTTGCGACAGCCTGCGCGATCTTCGTCGGGAACTTGGGGTTGGCAGTCAGTGTGCTAAATGTGCACGGCACGCCCGTCAGGTATTGCGTGATACCCGTAACGCCATGCCGGCGGTCTCTTCAATCTCGGCAAACCGGGGCGAACCAGTCCAGTACTGGCCTCAGACCGCCTGAGGGCCGCCCCGCGCGAGAGCAGTCCATCAGCCTCCCAGCCAGGCCCGAGCCCAGCCAGGGAGCAGGGACGCCCACAGCCGCTTGCGGCGTTCCTTTAAAGACTGATTCTCATTAGTATAACTACTTGTATTTACTCGATTTTTTTCCGGGTAAACCTTGTCCGTGCCCCCGTCTTGCTGAACAATAGTCGCCATTACCCCGCCGGCACGGAGAACGCACATGAAAGGCGACCAGAAAGTCATCGAATTCCTCAACCGCGCACTCGGCAACGAGCTGGTGGCGATCAACCAGTATTTCCTGCACGCCAAGATGTACAAGGACTGGGGTTTCCAGGCCCTGTACGAGCACGAATACCACGAGTCCATCGATGAAATGAAACACGCCGACATGCTGGTCGAGCGTATTCTGTTCCTCGAAGGCCTGCCCAACCTGCAGGACCTGGGCAAACTGATGATCGGCGAAAACACCAAGGAAATGCTCAACTGCGACCTCAAGCTTGAGCAAATGGCGGTGCCCGACCTGCGCGACGGCATCGAATACTGCGAATCCGTCCGCGATTACGTCACCCGCGACCTGTTCCGCGAAATCCTCGCCTCCGAGGAAGAGCATATCGACTGGCTGGAAACCCAACTCAGCCTGATCGACAAGGTAGGCCTGGAAAATTATCTGCAAAAACAAATGGAAGCCGGCGAAGAATAAATCGCCCCCGTGGTCCGTTTGCGCAAGAAATCACCGCCCCCGGCTTGACTCCCCGGGGGGCATTGGGAATAATGCGCGCCTCTTGACGGCCAACGCCGCAAGGTCCCGCACCGGTAGCTCAGTTGGATAGAGCATCTGGCTACGAACCAGGAGGTCGGGGGTTCGAATCCTCCCCGGTGCGCCATACAAACTAAAAGGGCCCCGCTCAAATGAGCGGGGCCCTTTTAGTTTGTATGGCTTATACCGGGGAGCTATTTAGAGAACCCCCCGGGTTCGACAAGCCGGCCAAAAGCCGGCGCAGGACGTCGCCGCAAAGCGGCGACGCCCCGAAGGGGTGAGTCCGGCAAAGCCGGACGAATCAATCCTCCCCGGTGCGCCCCTCTACCCAGCAACCACTCCCCCATCCCCCCATTACTCCCTGTCTCACTGTCCTTCCATCCAACCTCGCACCTCTCTCACCCAAGCCAGGCAAGCGAAGCAAAGCCAGGCGCCCCTCTACAAAGCCGCCCCCACACCAGCTCCCCCAACCCCTCCCACCAAAAAAATGTCAACAATCCACCCCCATCCCCCCACCAAACTCCCCAAAATCAACCACTCCGGTCCCCCATTACCTTGCCTGTTGTCGACAATCCCGATACATTGCGCCGAATCAGGGCGCCGGAACCCCGCCCAAAAGGCGGCGGATCCCCAGCAAAACAGCCCACGCTTGAACCTACCCGGGAGCGGAGCATGAACGATCTATTGGCCCAGGGCGTACAGCTCATGGTGCTGGGCATGGGCGTGGTACTCGCCTTTCTTCTGATTCTGGTGGCGGTGATGACCGGCCTCTCGGCCCTGGTTCAGCGCTTCGCCCCCGAAACCACCGGCGGCAAGCCCGCCACCGCGCCGGCCCCGGAACCCGCACCCCGGGTTTCTCCACACATTCGGGCGGCCATCCAGGACGCCATCCGGCAACACCGCGCCCAACGCTGATCGGAATCTTCCCATGACGACAAAAACGCCTCTCGGCATCACCGACGTGGTGCTGCGCGACGCCCACCAGTCCCTGCTCGCCACCCGCCTGCGCCTGGACGACATGCTGCCGATCGCGGAGAAACTCGACCGCATCGGTTTCTGGTCGCTGGAATCCTGGGGCGGCGCCACCTTCGACGCCTGCATCCGCTACCTGGGCGAGGACCCCTGGGAGCGCATCCGCGAGCTCAAGAAAGCGATGCCCAACACGCCCCAGCAAATGCTGCTGCGCGGGCAGAACCTGCTCGGCTACCGCCATTACGCCGACGACGTGGTCGACGCCTTCGTGGAACGGGCGGCGGAAAGCGGCGTGGACGTGTTCCGCGTGTTCGACGCCATGAACGACATGCGCAACATCGAGCGCGCGGTGGCGGCGGTGGTCAAACAGGGCAAGCACGCCCAGGGCACCATCGCCTACACGGTGAGCCCGGTGCACACCCTCGACGTCTGGGTGGAGCAGGGCAAACGCATCGAAGACATGGGCGCCGACTCCGTGGCGATCAAGGACATGGCCGGCCTGCTCACGCCCTACACCGCGTTCGAGCTGGTCAGCCGTCTCAAGCAAGCGCTGGATATTCCGGTGCACATGCAGTGCCACGCCACCACCGGCCTGTCCACCGCCACCGCCCTGAAGGCGGCGGAGGCCGGCATCGACAACGTCGACACCGCGATTTCCTCCATGTCGATGACCTACGGCCACAGCCCCACGGAAACCGTGGTGGCGATGCTGGAAGGCACCGATCGCGACACCGGCCTGGATATTCGCGCCCTGGAGGAAATCGCCGCCTACTTCCGCCAGGTGCGGCTCAAGTACCGGCGCTTCGAAGGCAGCCTGCGCGGCGTGGACTCGCGCATTCTGGTGGCGCAGGTGCCCGGCGGCATGCTCACCAACATGGAAAGCCAGCTGCGCGAACAAAACGCTTTGGATCGCTTCGACGCGGTGCTCGAGGAGATTCCCCGGGTGCGCAAGGACCTGGGCTACATTCCCCTGGTCACGCCCACCTCGCAGATCGTCGGCACCCAGGCGGTGATGAACGTGATGGCCGGCGAACGCTACAAGGCGCTCAGCAAGGAAACCCGCGGCATCCTGCGCGGTGAATACGGCGAAGCGCCGGCGCCCTTCGACGAGGCGCTGCGCGAGCGCGCCCTGGAAGGCGACCAGCCGCTCACCTGCCGCCCGGCGGACCGGCTCGACAACGAACTGGACGCCCTGGGTCGCGAGCTGGAACAGCAGGCCGGTGAGGAGGGCATCGAACTGGCCTCCGGCGAGCGCCGCCTGGACGACGTGCTCACCTACGCGCTGTTCCCGCAGATCGGGCTCAAGTTTCTCGCCAACCGGGGCAACCCGGACGCCTTCGAGCCGGCGCCCTCCGAGGGCGACGACGGCCAGGAAGAGGGCGTCTACACGGTCACCGTGGAAGGCCAGCGCTACACCGTCACAGTCAGTGACGGCGGCGACATCGACGGTATCAAACCCCTGGACGGCGAAGCGCCGGCGGCCTCCGGCGCGGCCCCGGCGACCCCCGCCGGCGACGGCGAACCGGTGCCGGCGCCGCTGGCCGGCAACATCTTCGAAGTGCTGGTCAAACCCGGCCAGCGGGTGGAAGAGGGCGAACGGGTCCTGGTGCTGGAAGCGATGAAAATGGAAACCGACGTGGCCGCGCCCCGCGCCGGCACCGTGGCCGAGGTGCGGGTGAAACCCGGTGACGCCGTGGCGGTGGGCGACGTGCTACTGACGATCGGGGGTTAAGCATGGAACAGCTCAATACCCTCTGGCTCAGCACCGGGCTCTATCAGCTCAGTGTCGGCCAGTTCGTGATGATCCTGGTGGGCCTGGTGCTGCTGTTCCTGGCCATCCGCAAGAACTTCGAACCGCTGCTGTTGATCCCCATCGGCTTCGGCGGCATCCTCGCCAACATTCCGGTGGCCGGCCTGGCGGAACCCGGCGGCCTGCTCTATCTGATCTACGAGGCCGGCCTCACCACCGGCGTATTCCCGCTGCTGATTTTCATGGGCGTGGGCGCAATGACCGACTTCGGCCCGTTGTTGGCCAACCCGCGCACTCTACTGTTGGGCGCCGCCGCCCAGTTCGGCATTTTCGCCGCGCTGCTGGGGGCCCTGGCGCTCAATTACCTGGGCCTGGACTTCTCCCTGGCAGACGCCGCCAGTATCGGCATCATCGGCGGCGCCGACGGGCCCACCAGTATTTACGTCACCAGCCGCTTGTCGCCGGAGCTGCTCGGCGCGGTGGCGGTGGCGGCTTACTCCTACATGGCCCTGGTGCCGTTGATCCAGCCGCCGGTGATCCGGCTGCTGACCACCGAAAAGCAACGCCAGATCAAAATGGAGCAGCTGCGTCCGGTGGGCCGGCTGGAAAAAATCCTGTTCCCGATTCTGTTGCTGGTGTTGGTGGCGCTGCTGTTGCCGGACGCGGCACCGCTGCTGGGCATGTTCTGCTTCGGCAACCTGATGAAGGAATCCGGCGTGGTGAGCCGCCTGGTGGACACCACCACCAATGCGCTGATCAACACCGTCACCATCCTGCTGGGCCTGGCGGTGGGCGCCAAGCTCGGCGCCGAACAGTTCCTGGTGCCGGAAACCCTGGGTATTCTGGTGCTGGGCCTGGCGGCGTTCGTGATCGGCACCGGCACCGGCGTGCTGATGGCGCATGTCATGAACCGCTTCAGCAAGATCCCCATCAATCCGATCATCGGCGCCGCCGGTGTGTCGGCGGTGCCCATGGCCGCCCGGGTGGCCAACCGGGTGGGCCTGGAAGCCAACCCGCAAAATCATTTGCTGATGCACGCCATGGGGCCTAATGTGGCCGGCGTTATCGGCTCCGCCGTCGCCGCCGGGGTCTTGCTTAATCTGGCTGGATAAATTCGGATATGAACGCCCACTGGCTCGAACGTCTCAATGCGCTGTTGTTCCGTTTGCGCCACGTCTGGGCGGTGGGCAGCTTCAGCCTGGGGCTGGCCAGTTATTTTCTGGTCGAGCGCCAGCCGTGGCTGGCGGCGGTGCTCACCGCCGTGCTGGTGGCCACCTGGCTGGTGCTGATCACCGAGAACATCTGGCTGCGCCGTTTCCGGGGCACGCCCATGGAACAGGTCGCCCAGGGGGCCCTCAAGCTGATGCTGCAGGGCGTTCACCAGGAAGCCTTCTTCTTCAGTCTGCCGTTCGTGGTGCTGCAGTGGTCCGGCGGCGCCGAATATTTCCTGTTCACCGGGCTGGTGGTCGCCGGCGCGCTGGTGAGCATCATCGACCCGCTGTACTTCCGGCTCGCCGGCCACCGCGCCTGGTATTTCGGCTTCCACGCCTGGGCGCTGTTCGTGGCGCTGCTGGTGCTGTTGCCGCTGATCTTCAAATGGCCCACCAACCAGGCCCTGGATGGCGCCGCTCTGCTGACCGCGCTGTTCGCGCTGCCCAGCTTCTGGCGGGTGGGCGGCCCGCGCCGCGCCTGGCGCTGGGCCGCACTGGTGCTGGTCTCCGCGTCGATTATCTCGGTGCCCTGGTGGGGCGCGCGGCTGGTGCCGCCGCTGAGCCTCTCCCTGGAGCACCGGGCGGTGTCGGTGAACTTCAACCGCGAACGCCGCCAGCCGCTGGTCACCGGTGAAACCTTCAGCCGGGAAGAGCTCGACGAAGGCCTGTACGCCTACACCGCCATCCGCGCGCCGCTGGGCCTGGGTCAGCCGGTCTACCATTACTGGTTCCATGGCCGCGAGCTGGTGGACAAGGTCCCGCTGAGCGTCACCGGCGGCCGCGAACAGGGCTACCGCACCTGGTCGCACAAACTGCATTTTCCTGACAACGCCAGCGGCCGCTGGCGGGTGGAAGTCCGCACCGCCAAGGAACAGATCATCGGCGTGTTGCGTTTCCATGTGACCGAACGCTGAGCCCGACCATGTGGCAGACCCTGCAAACCGCGCTCACGCCGTACATCTTTTCGCCGCTCACCGTGCTGTTGTGCCTGCTGGCCGCCGGCGGCTGGGTGCTGGGCGCCCGCCGCCTGGCCCGGCAAGGGCGCGCGCCCTCAATGTGGCGCACGCTGTCGTTCTTCACCGGCCTGCTGCTCTGCTACGCGGTGATCCACACCCAGTTCGATTACTACGCCCGCTACATGTTCTTCATGCACCGCATTCAGCATCTGGTGCTGCACCACCTGGGCGCCTTCCTGATCGCCCTGGCCAACCCGCTGCCGGTGCTGGCGGCGGTGGCCGGCGGCCGCCGCTTCCCGTTGCTGGCGCGGGCCTTCGCGCCGCTGCGGCGGGTGCTGTTCGACCCGGTGGTGGCCACGCTGCTGTTCGTCGGCCTGATCTTCTTCTGGCTGTGGCCCTCGGTGCATTTCGACGCCATGCTCAGCCTGCGGCTCTACGAACTGATGAACTGGTCAATGCTGATCGACGGGGTGATTTTCTGGCTGGTGATCCTCGACCCCCGGGACCCGCGCCAGGCGCGCACCTCCGGCTTCGGCGTGCGCTTTCTGATGCTGGTGGCGGCGCTGTTCCCGCAGATCCTGCTGGGCGCCTACATCACCTTCTCGGAGCCGGGCCTCTATGACGTTTACGCCATCTGCGGCCGCGCCTGGCCGCTCAGCCCCGCCACCGACCAGGTGCTGGGCGGCGTGCTCACCTGGATCCCGCCGGCCATGATGACCATCCTCGGCGCCCTGGTGGTGTTGAGGTACTACTTGAATTACGAGCAGCGAGGAGACTGATATGCGCATCCCCGGTTTGCTGATCGCCCTGTTCGCGGTGCTGCTGGCGGGCTGCGGCGAGTCCCCCGTGGCATTCCACGGTAAGGACATCACCGGCGTCATGGACGATCTCAGCTTCACCCTCACCGACGAAAACGGCGACACCGTCACCGAATCCATCGTCGACGGCAAAGCGGTGGTGCTGTTCTTCGGCTACACCCACTGCCCCGACTACTGCCCGATGACGCTGACGCTGCTCGCCCAGGCCATGAACACCCTGTCCGAGCAGGAGCGCGAACAACTGCGCGTGCTGTTCATCAGTGTCGATCCGGAGCGTGACACGCCGGCCTTGCTCAAGGAGTACACCGAATACTTCGGCCCCGAGGTGATCGGCCTCACCGGCAGCAAGGACCAGCTCGACGACGTCACCAAGCGCTACCGCACCGCCTACGGGTACGGCGACAAGGACGAGGAGGGCAATTACGAGGTGTCCCACGGGCTGGCCATGTACGGCTTCGACAAGAGCGGCCGGGTGCGCCTGCTGATGCGCAACGACCAGCCCGTCGAACAGGTCGCCGACGACCTGAAAGCTCTCACCGACCTGTAACCGCGGCCATTGGATGGTGTGGTCCCTCCATCAGGGGCGAGATGCCGGGCAGGGCTGCCCAGGACACGCCACGAGTACATCCCTGTAGGCTCGGGTTTGGCCATCCCTGGCCAAATACGGTCCTGGGCAGCCCTGCCCGGCACCTCGCTGATGCGAAGCGGCCACCGCCACGGGTCAGAGAAACCGCCCGGACCTTTCTACGAAGCTCGGTTTGTGGGAACAGGCCTTGTGGTAGCCAGGCTTGGAGGAAATTGCCTTGTGCGAGCGGGCCATGCCCGCGAAAGGGAGCGAAGCTCCCGGCAAAGGTTGCCCCGCAGGATGCCAGAGACTTTTCTAACTTCAGCGCCAACAGCCTCTCTGGGATCCTGCCGGCCGGCAAGCCGGCCTTTCGCTTGCAAGGCAAGCTCCCACAACCCGAGCTTCGTAGAATGGTCCTGGCGGTGATTTG